>Ga0224529_1000100_pt1 | contig 64202 bp, 44 predicted proteins | sample CBST50metaG_FD_179893 | JGI IMG/M metagenome (GOLD analysis project Ga0224529, IMG submission 179893) | Peat soil microbial communities from Stordalen Mire, Sweden - C.B.S.T50 | ecosystem: Environmental > Terrestrial > Soil > Wetlands > Peat | place: Sweden: Norrbotten County, Stordalen Mire...
CGATCTCGCGCCTTGAGTTCAATCTGAAGCCGGTTCCCTCTGCCCATACCTTCAGATATACCGCAGCAAAAGCCTCACCACAAGTATCTACTATGGTTACCTATACATGCGGTCACGGCACTAGGAGGGGCCGGATCAATGTGCCATGTGAGTGTTATCGCGGAAACGAAAGCCAGTCGTACGCCGCAAAATGCATATCGTGTCTATCAATGGCCCACTCGGTAACACTCGAATGCGGAGTGTCCCCAGCCGGCGTACCCGGGTGTGATAGCTGCGACCGGCTCCTGGGTCACGGGGGGATGGGTGGGTTCAATTTCCCCTTCGCCCACCACCCCTTTACGCTGGCGCCTGTTCCCGGTTTTGAGCGGTCCTTCCGCGCGTATTTCCTTTCTTCTCGATCTTCCGATCCGGGACTCCCCAATCGTGTGTGCGTAGGTGTAAGATTTCCTCGCCGCGACCCCTTCGCGGCTCTTTGACTTTGTCGTCCGAAGTCCCCACGGGCGGGAGCGTTTCCCCTTTTGAATCAACACCCGCACCGATGCCGACTATTTCGGGCGAATGGAAGAGCTGCTTGTGGGCCGCTCCGGCAAGTGATTTCCCCCGGAGGAAACAACCATGGCGACTATGACGGCACTGCGTCCGGGCAAGCTCAGCGAGAAGGTGAGCTTCCGCCCGCGTTACGGCAACTACATTGGTGGAAAGTGGGTTGAGCCCGCATCCGGCCAATACTTTGAAAACGTCACCCCCATCACCGGCATTCCTTTCTGCGAGATTCCGCGCTCCAATGCGCAGGACATCGAGCTGGCCCTCGATGCGGCCCACGCGGCGCGCGAGGCCTGGGGCCACACCAGCCCCACTCATCGCGCCATCCTCATGAATCGGATCGCCCAGCGCATGGAAGACAATCTCGACGTGCTGGCGCTGGCCGAGACCTGGGATAACGGCAAGCCGATCCGCGAAACCACGGCGGCCGACATTCCCCTGGCCATCGATCACTGGCGTTACTTTGCCGGCTGCATCCGCTCCCAGGAGGGCACCATCTCCGAGATCGACGCCGACACCGTGGCGTACCACTATCACGAGCCGCTGGGCGTGGTCGGCCAGATCATTCCCTGGAACTTCCCCATCCTGATGGCCACCTGGAAACTGGCGCCGGCCATCGCAGCGGGCAACTGCGTCGTGCTCAAGCCAGCCGAGCAGACCCCGGCCTCCATCCTCGTCTGGGCCGAACTGGTGGGCGATATTCTGCCTCCCGGCGTGCTGAACATCGTCAACGGCTTCGGCCTGGAAGCCGGCAAGCCCCTGGCCTCCAGCTCCCGCGTGGCCAAGATCGCCTTTACCGGCGAAACCACCACCGGCCGCCTGATCATGCAATACGCCAGCCAGAACCTGATTCCCGTCACGCTGGAGTTAGGCGGCAAGTCCCCGAACATCTTTTTCGCCGACGTCCTCCAGGAGGACGACGACTTCTTCGACAAGGCCATCGAGGGCTTTGTGATGTTCGCGCTCAATCAGGGGGAAGTGTGCACTTGTCCCAGCCGTGCGCTCATTCAGGAGAGCATTTACGACAAATTCATGGAGCGGGCTCTGAAGCGTGTAGCGGCGATCAAGCAGGCCAATCCATTGCAGAGTGACACCATGCTCGGCGCGCAGGCTTCCAGCGAGCAGATGGAAAAAATCCTCAGCTACATCGACATCGGGAAAAAGGAAGGCGCGGAGCTGCTGTGCGGCGGCCAGCGCGCTCATTTGGGCGGCGACCTGGAGGGCGGCTACTATGTGCAGCCCACCGTCTTCCGCGGCCACAACCGCATGAGGATCTTTCAGGAAGAAATCTTCGGGCCGGTGGTTTCGGTGACTACATTCAAGAACGAAGCCGACGCACTGGAGATCGCCAATGACACGCTCTACGGGTTGGGCGCAGGACTCTGGACCCGGGACGTCAACCGCTGCCATCGCCTGGGTCGTGGCATCCAGGCCGGGCGCGTGTGGATCAACTGCTATCACGCGTATCCTGCCCATGCGGCATTTGGCGGCTACAAGCAGTCTGGCATCGGCCGCGAGACGCATAGCATGATGCTCGACCACTATCAGCAGACCAAGAACCTGCTGGTAAGCTACAGCCCGAAGAAGCTGGGATTCTTCTAACTGGGATTCTTCTACTTCGATGACTGCGGAATCTCGTTACTTGAGATGAATTGCGGGTGCCCCAGGTCTCGATTTTGAGACCTGGGATACTTGAGATTCGACGGCAGGAATCATGCCGTCCGAGTCCAAGAACAAATGCGCTCCGAAGGGTTGGAGCATGTATCAACGGGCCAACAAAATCAGTTCGATATCAGGGGGAGAGTTATGACGGAGTTACCAGAACAAGTCTTGGCGACCGACCTCGCCATCGACCTGATTCGGACGCTGCGCACCAAGCATGGGCCGCTGATGTTTCACCAGTCGGGGGGCTGCTGCGACGGCAGTTCCCCGATGTGTTATCCGCGCGGCGAGTTTCTTGTGGGCGACTCTGACGTGCAGTTGGGCGAAGTGGACGGCGAGCCGTTCTACATGAGCCGCAGTCAGTTCGAATATTGGAAGCACACGCAACTGACGCTCGATGTGGTCCCCGGCCGCGGCGGCATGTTCTCGCTCGACAATGCCGAGGGCGTGCGCTTCCTGATCCGCTCACGCATCTTTGATGGCGATGAGATTCGGGACCTGCGCGCCGCCGGCCGGATCTAGGGTCCCGTCTCCAAAGCTCGCAGCAAAAACGCACGATCATCCTAAGCGGAGTCTCGCGCTTTTATGCCAAACGGAGTCGAAGGATCTGCTCCGAAAAATTCGTGGCCGCAACCCAGTCCAATCCCACAAGAAATGTCATCCTGACCAACGGGAAGGATCCGCGGTTGCTTTTTCATGACCTTGAGTGGAACACCGTTTCCTGAAGGACTACGGTTCGTGAGCCCGAACTATGCAATAGCCATACGGAATTTGCATTTCCCCGGTCCCCAAATGCGAGGGACCGGGGGCACCCATTCTTTGCTGGTCGGCATTTTCAGATCATGCAGAAAAGGTTCGTTAGCTGATTTCGATCACGTCTTTGGCTGCGGCCGCGGCCGCCTCGGCGCGCACCATCAGTTTTTCCGCAATGGCATAGAATTCCGCCGCCTGCGGGCTCTTGGGACCTGCCAGCGTAACCGGCAAACCACGATCGCCGCCCTCGCGAATGGCGGGAACCAGTTCGATGGACCCAAGGAAGGGCACATTGAACTGCGTCGCGGTGCGCTCGGCGCCGCCGCGCGAGAAGATATCGATCTCCTCATGGCAGTGCGGGCAAGTAAAGTGGCTCATGTTCTCGACGATGCCCAGCACTTCGACGTTGACCTGGGCAAACATCTCCAGCGCCTTGCGCGCGTCTTGCAGGCTAACGTCGCTGGGCGTGGAAACGACCACCGCGCCGGTCAGCGGCACTGTCTGGACCAGCGAAATCACCACGTCGCCGGTTCCGGGCGGCAGATCGACCACCAGGTAATCCAGTTCGCCCCAGTCCACCTGTTGCAGAAACTGCCGGATGATCTGGTGGAGCATCGGTCCGCGCATCACCAGCGGCTTGTCGCCGGGGGAGATGTAGCCGATGGAGATGGTCTTGATGCCGTGCGTCAGGTTGGGTTCGATGCGGTTGCCATCGCCCACCTTGGGCTGCTGGGTCGAGCCCATCATCAGCGGCACATTGGGGCCATAGATGTCGGCGTCGATCAGTCCGACGCGCTGCCCAAGCCGCGAGAGCGCAATGGCGAGGTTGACGGCGACGGTGGTTTTGCCGACGCCGCCCTTACCGGAACCGATGGCGATGATCTTCGAGACGCCCGGCAAAGCCACGGGCGAAGGCATGGCAGGTGAATGAGCCATAGTGTCTGATTGCTCCTTTTGGATAACTCTGGTTCCGATCTGTTCGCTTACGGTTTGACGGTTGCAGCATCTTCCGGCGCGGCAGTGGCAAGCCGCTCCTGTTTACGGCGCGCGGCTTCCCCTTCGCGATGTTCGCGGCGCAACTGGGCGTCGGCGTAGCGGCGCTCCTGGTCGGCTGTTTCCGGCACAACCTGGGGCACGCGCACGCGCCGGCCCTTCTCGTCGATGGCCACAAACACCAGGTAGGCGCTGGCTACATGCAATTGCACGCCTGTCTGCGTGTTCTCCGCCCACACTTTTACGCCCACTTCCATGGAGGTGGTGAAGGCGCGGTTGATGCTGGACCGGAGAGTGAGCAGGTCGCCCAAGTGCACCGGCCGGATGAAGTCGATGTGATCCATGGCAGCGGTGACGATATAGGTCCGTGCGTGCCGGTAGGCAGCCATGGCGCCTGTCAAATCGATGAAGTGCATCAGCCGCCCGCCCAGCAGGTTGCCCAGGGTGTTGGTGTCGTTGGGCAGGATGATCTCGGTCATCTCCGACTGGGTGCTGGCTACCGTGCGGTCTGCGGGATGGTTCGCGGTATTGATTTCGGTCAAACTCATTCTGTCGGTTTGCTCCATTCGCTTGCACCACTCTGCTTTGGCTCGCCGCCGGATACAATAAAGCGGACGGCGACCGGCCTGAAGGGGCGCACTGTTCCAGTTTCGGCAATCGCCGCCGATTACGCAAATCCCCCCGGGCTCGAGGAGCCCTGATCGAGCAAAATGGACAAGATCGCTGGATTGAAAGAGATTCTGGAACTGGACCCCAAGAACAGCTTTGCTCGCTATGGCGTGGCCATGGAATTGGCCGGCCGCGGCGACACGGCAGAGGCAGTTCAGGAGTTTGACACGCTGCTGGCCAACGACCCGGATTACACGGCCGGATACTTCATGGCCGCGCAGACCCTGGCCGCGGCAGGCAGAACGCCCGAGGCAATTGGCCGCCTGAAAATCGGCATTCTCAGCGCCGAACGCAGCGGCAACCGCCATGCCGTCAGCGAGATGCAGGCCATGCTCGACGAGCTGGACCGGTAGATTCGCGGGGTTTGCGGCAGCGGGATTTGAGCGGCTGCGGACCCCCGCAACGCCTCTCAAACCGCAAGTTTTGCGCCGTTTTAACTTGATCCGCGTCTATACTAGTAACATGCCTAAGTACTCAATTGTGGTTCCTTTTCATAATGAAGAGGAGAACGTGACGGTCTTATACGCGCGCCTGAAGCAGGTGATGGAGCAGGTGGGCGATAGTTTTGAGCTGGTGCTGGTGGACGACGGGTCCAACGACCGCACTTATAAGCTGATGGAAGAGATTGCCGCGGTCGACAGCCGCGTTCTGGTGATCAAGCTGCGCCGCAACTTCGGCCAGACGTCAGCCTTGGCCGCCGGCTTTGACCACGCCAAGGGCGAGTTCATCCTGGCCATGGACGGCGATCTGCAGCACGATCCCAACGACATTCCCGCCTTCCTTGAAAAGCTCGAAGAGGGCTACGACGTGGTTTCCGGGTGGCGCAAGGAGCGCATCGACAATTTTGTCATGCGGCGCATTCCTTCCCGATGCGCCAACTGGCTCATGGCCAAGCTGTCGGGCGTCGATATTCACGACTTCGGCACCACCTTCAAGGCCTATCGCCGCGAAGTGATCCACAACATTCCTCTCTATGGCGAGATGCACCGCTTCATTCCCGCCTTGGCCAGTTGGTATGGCGCGTCGATCTGCGAAATTCCCATCAAAAATGTGAACCGTGAGCGCGGCAAGAGCCACTACGGCATCAGCCGCACATTTCGCGTCTTCTTCGATCTGCTCACCATCCGGTTTCTGCTCAAGTACATGGGCCGGCCGCTGCACTTCTTCGGCACCTTTGGCGCCTTGGGCATATTTTTGGGCAGCATCTTTTCGACGATGCTGCTGGGCATGAAGATCATGCATCCGCACCAGAGCGTAATGGATCAGCACGGGCCTCTGTTCGTCGTTGCCGGTGTTCTGATCCTCGCTGGCATTCAGTTGCTGGCGATTGGACTGCTGGGCGAGTTGCAGGTGCGCCATTATCACACCAGCAAGCACCGCAGCCCGTACACCATCGACCGCATGGTGCGCCTGCACGCGCCGGAAGAGCCGAGCATGTTGTCGGAGGGGTAGAGGCAGGGAACAGGGAACAGAAAATCATCGAGCCCCGTTTGGACATTGTCCGGGCGGGGTTTCTTGTTTCTGGTGGAATGCGCGACCCGCAGCGCTTGCCACCTCTGCCGGGCCGAATGCTTGCAGTGCCCGCCCTTCAGGGTGCATCCTTGCCCTGAGATGAAAGCCATTCAGATTCACGAGACAGGCGGGCCACAGGTTCTGAAGTTGGCCGAGTTGCCCATCCCCCAGCCGGGGCCGGGGCAGGTGTTGATCCGCGTAGAGGCGGTTGGGGTCAACTTCATCGAGATTTATTTCCGCAAGGGCGTGTACAAAGCGGCTTTGCCCCTGGTTCCCGGCAGTGAGGCCGCTGGCACCGTGGAAGAACTCGGACCGGGCGTCACGGGATTTGCAGCCGGCGATGCGGTGGCCTCGGTAAGCGTGCTGGGCAGCTACGCCGAATACGCACTGGTTCCCGCGGCGCAACTGGTCAAGGTGCCCGACGGCCTGAGTCCTGAAAAAGCCGCAGCCGCCATGCTGCAGGGGATGACGGCGCACTACCTGTCCCACTCCACTTTTCCGCTCAAGGCCGGGGACACGGCGCTGGTTCATGCTGGTGCGGGCGGCGTGGGCCTGTTGCTCACGCAGATGGCGGTGCGACTGGGGGCGCGGGTCATCACTACCGTCTCGACGCCCGCCAAGGCGGAGTTGTCCCGCGAGGCTGGCGCTTCCGATGTGATTCTATATACCGAGCAGGATGTGGAGACCGAGATCAAGCGCCTCACCGATGGCAAGGGCGTCGACGTGGTCTACGACTCGGTCGGCAAGACCACGTTTGAGCAGAGCCTGAACTGCCTGCGGCCTCGCGGGTTGGTGGCCTTGTTTGGCGCGTCGAGCGGACCGGTGCCGCCTTTTGACCTGATCCAGCTCAGCGGCAAAGGGTCGCTGTTCGTCACCCGTCCCACGCTGTGGCATTACGTGGCGACGCGCGCGGAACTTGAATGGCGCGCTGGCGAAGTGCTGGGCTGGGCTGCCAACAAGGAGTTGAATCTGCGCACGGAGCATCTCTATCCGCTCGCCGATGCGGCCCAGGCGCAGACCGACCTGGAAGACCGCAAGACGACAGGCAAGATTCTCCTGGAGCCGTGAAAATCAGGGATCAGGGGCAGGGATTGTTGATCCGCCCCCAAATAGAAGCACCGTGCCCCATCCATTTCGCAGGTTTTACCGCGAAATGGGTGGGGAGGCGCAACACTCTTGAAGGGCCGGATCAAAAGGGTCAGCAAAACAGCGAATCTGCGGGTTAGCGGGAGCGACGTCTGAGCAGGCGGTCGCTCAGGGACATGAGTGCGAGATGGCGGAAACGATTTCTGTAGGTGCGAAAGACAAAGTGTTTGTGCTGACAGGCGCGGGCATCAGTGCGGAAAGCGGTCTGCCCACCTTTCGCGCGTCCGATGGCCTGTGGGCCGGCAGTCGCGTTGAGGATGTTTGCACGCCGGAGGCCTGGGACCGGAATCCCTGGCGGGTGTGGGAGTTCTACGCCGGCCGCCGGGCAGACGGCGCGAAGGCCAACCCGAATCCAGCGCACGTCGCTCTTGCGGAGTTGGAACGACAGTTGGGCGACCGCTTCTTTCTCTGCACTCAGAATGTGGACGACCTGCATGAGCGGGCCGGCTCAACACGGCTGGTGCATATGCACGGCGAGTTGTCCAAGGCCCACTGCGAGAACGATTGCGGCCGGCCGCCGGTTGAGGATCGCGCCATTTATCGCAGCCTTGCCGAGGTCGGCCGTTGCCCCTGCGGTGGCCGGCTACGGCCGCATATTGTTTTCTTCGGCGAAATACCGCTGGAGATGGATCGGATTCAGGAAGAGATCGGCAAAGCGACGCTCATGGTGGTGGTGGGCACTTCGGGGTCGGTCTACCCGGCGGCCAATTTTGTGCATTGGGCTCGCCAGAATGGCGCGCGCACCGTCTACATTGGCCCGGAGCCTCCGCTGAACGCGTCGGCCTTCACGCATGTGGTCGAAGGCAAGGCCGGGGTCGTGATGCCGGGACTGTTTCAAGTGCAATAAGTTGCTCTCCGAAATGCGCGCCGGCCGGCTTTGTGCTTTCCCGCCCTTCACTGAGACGACGTGAAGGATGGGGCACAGAGAGTGATTGCCCGGCAATCGGCTACCGCGCCTTGATGTACTCCACACGCCGAAAGCGCAGCGCCGTCCAGTCCTCGTCGATGGCCACTGCGCGCACGGTGTCGAATCCAGCGGCCTTCAGCGCATCCCAACCGGTGTCGCGGTTGAAATCGCAATTCAACTTCTTTGAACTTCCTTTGGGATAGGCGAACCACACAATCGCATCGCCCTTGGCGCGTTCCGTCACCGGTCCCGCCAGTGCATCCACGTCGCTCTGTCGCGTGACGAACGCCAGCGAGAAGTCGATCTTCGCAACCGACTCCAGTTGGCGATGTATGGTGAGCACAGGCAACCGCGCCAACTCCGGCTCAAAGCTCTCGGGCGCGTGCAGAACAAGGATCTCCTGCCGATCCTTGAGATTCAGTTTCTCGAAGATTTCCGCCATGGATTTCCATAATAGCCGCGATGCGGGATGAATCTGCAAATTGTTTTTGATCTGGATTCGCAGCGCACTCGGCCCATGCGGTAGGCCGGGACTTTAGTCCCGGCAAAAAACCAGCAAAATCAGTGCGGGCTTCAGCCCCTGAGGTATTCTTTTCGGACATTTCTCTCCCCAGCCGCCCCTTTTTCTGCTGGGTGCCCCAGGTCTCGATTTTGAGACCTGGGATAGAGCGAACTCAAGTTACGAAAGCATGTCGCAAGAGATCGGTTGCACTTAAAACTGAAACCGATAGCGCAACTCCGCGGAGATCAGCCGCGGATCATTGAAATGAAAGCCGCCGATGGTGATGGAGTTATCCAGCAACACGCGATGATTGGTGACATTGAGGACACTGCCGGAAATCTTCCATCGCTCGCCCAGCGCATGCCCTGCGGACACGTCGAAGGTGGTGTGCACCGGCAGATAGGGTCCGTCATAGGGTCCGTTGTTGGGGCACGATGCCGGATCGGTGCAGGCCAGGCCATTCGTAAAGCCCGAGCCGTAATAAACATTGGTCGCAAACCACGTGTGCGCGGGCAGACGCGCCGTGAAGCCGGTGTTGAGGGTCTCGCGCTGATCGTGGTCGAGCGCGGTGTAATCGGGCCCAAGGTCGCACGCCGGATCGGTCGGAAGCGAGCACGTGAAGCCGCCGATGATGTTGCCGCGCTGCTGGGCGATCTGGTTGGAATACGCCAAGTGGAACTGTCCCATGTGCGCCAACTCTGGCGATCTGAGTGTCATCTCCCAGGCGCGCACCAGGGCTCCATCGACGGCAATGGGGAAGTACATATTCGATTCGCCCAGGTTGGAGTGGTCAAGGAAGTTGTTCACGCGATTTTTGACGTTGGCCACATCGAGCATCCAGCCCCTGAATGGAATCTGAATCCCGAACTGGTGCTCTTCATCGCGCTCGGAGGGGATGGGCGTGAATGTGTTCTCGCCCGAAGGCTGCTGGCCTGCATAGTTGAGTGCGGATTGCGAGACGGTGAGAATGGGGGCAGGTTGGAAGAAGTGCCCATAGAAGCCGCGCAGAACCCAGTTCAGGCGCGGAATCTGCACCGTTGCGCCGATGCGCGGATAGATTGCCGACTCATTCAGCTCCGCGCGATAGATCGAGAAGCGCTCGCCGCCGAGCAGAGTGATGTAGCGGCCCAGATGCAGGTGGTCGGCAACATAAAACTCGAGGAGTCCAGCGTTGGCCTTGGCGGAGGAGGAATCATCCTTGCCACCGTAAGGCAGCACGCCGAAGAGGTCATTTTCTGCCTGATAAAAAGAGTAAAGTCCCGCGGAGAAGTTATTCCCACCCACGTCTGCGCGCACGTCGGCCTGCGCGCCGGCGTAGTTCGATGTCTGGTGCCAAGTGGTGGCGACTGGCTCGTCAGTCACGGGTGAGTCATAGTCGGCCTGGTTGAAGTGGTAGAAGGGCGCCAGGGAAAACAGCGCTTTCGGCGACAGAGTGTGTACCCAGTTGGCAATCACAAACGCATCGCGCTCCGTCTGACCGTCGCGCAATCCGTACGAACTGTAGTATCCGCTGAGAGCTTCCCAGTCGGTCAGGCTGGGGTCATACGGGATCTGAAAATAATCCTGGCGGTATTGCGCGTTGAGACGCAGTTGATCGCTCGGCGTCTGGTTGCGAATCAGCGACACAAAACCGCTCTCGGAGTTTGTCGCGTCGTGCAAGATTGCCGTAACCGGCGTGGCCAGGCCGTAGTTTGAGCGGGAGCCGGCCAGGCTCGCGTACCATGCATTCTTTTCCGAGTGGTCGCCGAGCGAGATCTGCGTTTCGCCGGTATAGAGATTGGCGGCTGAGAGCAGAAGTTCGCCCTCGCGGCTGCGCTCGAATCCATTGCGGGGCAGCACGTTGAACACGCCATAGGTGCGGTCGCCCACGTCGGCCGCGTAACTGCCACGCTCGGTCTCCAGCGCGTCGATGTCCTTGGGGTCGATCTGCGGGCCCACATTGGAGGCGATCTTGGTGTTGGGAATCGCGATTCCATCGATCAGCCAACTGGTCTGATGGCCGCCTCTCATGTGCAGCATGTCGTGGGTCATATACGCGCCGGGAACGTAGTCGGTAATCATCTCCATGCCGATGGTGCGGCTGGCTCCGGGCGTCTCCTCAATCTGCTCGCGCGTGATGAGCGTTGTGGGAGTAACCGAGTCAGTAGCCAACGAAGAATCCCCTGAACCTTCTACAACGACGGTCTGGGCAGTGGCTGCAATCGTCAGCGCAACATGCACCACGGGGTTGGTGCCCGAGGCAACGGTGAGCGGCAGAGTCACGGCTGCAAAGCCGGGAGCGCTGACCTCAAGGCGATAGACGCCGATGGGGGCCTGGGCCAGTTCGAAGTCTCCATCGGGCGAGGTGGTGGCGTGCAGGGTGAAGGCGGAATCGGCTGATTGAAGCGTAACAACCGCACCGGCGATGGGCCGATGCTCCGGATCGTGGACCACGCCGCGCACAGTGGCAAAAACATTGGCCAGCGCAGGGATCGACGTGGCCAGCAATAGAGCGAAGGCAATTCGAGCAGAGAGATGCATCGTACGGACCTCCATACAGATCGGGCGACGGCGCAGGCATCAGGGGGACACAGCGCAGCGAATGCCTGGCGCGGTAAGGAAATCGTTGACGGCAGACCTCAGTTGAGAGACTGGTCCTCTCAAACGAATGAAGTGAATTGCGGTCTGCCAGCCCGGGGATAGGCTGAGGCTCGCTCCTCACCCGGAGGCGCGCTTGTCAACGGGGTTCTTAGCCAATGCTTGCTGGGGGAGGGCCGCGGCCGGCGCGGGTGCCGACTGGGCGCAAAGATGCCGCGCCGCGGCTTAAGGCGATCGAGTAGGTCTGCGCGATCGGTGCCGCCGGGCGGACCGGCGCGGCGGCCAGAGCGGTCAAGGGAGCAGTGGAGGCGGCCGGATAGCCGGGGAAACGGGGACAGTGCGAGGGAGCGGTGAATCCGCGACTTTCCGATGTTGCCTGGGTAGCCATGCGCATGGCCATGGCGCAATGGTGTGCGCCGTGACGACGACAGCAGGGAGGCAGGCGCGACTCGTCGGCCGCCGGCAGGGTTGCCGCCAGAGGCCCCAGCCCGAAGAACAGAATCAGGAGGATGGAAAGCGCGCGCCGCATCTCGAATCCATGCTACACGAGGCCCGTTTCAAGGGCACAAAGCGGGAAGGCGACGGTCGCTGCTCAGGTATCATCGGGTTATTGCGAAGTTCCATCCGCTCAACCGAGGAGATGCCCGTGTCTGACGTGAATGTATCCGTATCGCATCAACAGGCTTCCGCACAGGAGCCTCGCACCGAACGCCGCATCAGGCGTCCGTTGCGCATCGCTCTGTTTGGATTCGGAACGGTGGGCAGTTCAGTGGCGCGGATTCTCGTCGAGTCGCATCCGGAAGGGCTGGAGTTGACCCACATCTTCAACCGCGGCGTCGAGCGCAAGCGGGTTGATTGGGTCCCCAAAAGCGTGGTGTGGAGTGAGGACGCCGACGCGGTGCTGGCTTCGGACGTGGACGTTATTGTGGAACTTGCTGGCGGACTCGACCCGGCAGGCGGCTGGGTGCGCAAGGCCCTCGACGTCGGCAAGAGCGTCGTTACCGCCAACAAGAAATTGATTTCTTTTCAGGGCGTGGAACTGGAGCGGCTGGCTGCGACTAAAGGCGGACACCTGAAGTATGGCGCCGCGGTGGCCGGCGGCATTCCTGTGATTCCGGGGCTCGAGCAGGGACTGGCCGGCGATCGCATCGAGCGCATTGAAGGCATTTTGAACGGCACCTGCAACTTCATCCTGAGCAAAATGGAAGGGGGCGCTGACTACGCCCCGGTGCTGGCCGAAGCGCAGGCCAAAGGCTATGCTGAGGCCGATCCGACGGAGGACGTGGGCGGCTTTGACGCGCGCGCCAAGCTGGCGATTCTGATGCGCCTCGCGCTGCGCGTGGCCGTGGACCCGGAGGAGATCGTGCCCCAGCCCATCACTGCCATCAAGGCTGTCGATTTCAGCTATGCGCGCGATCTGGATTGCACCATACGCCAAGTGGCGCGGGCCGAGCGTGTTTCCGGCGAAGTGGCGGCTTCGGTGGGACCAACGTTGGTGGCTTTGCGCTCGCCGCTGGCCTGGTCGCGTGGCACGGAAAACATGGTGATTCTGACCGGCCACTACGGCGGCGACGTGGTGTTTTCAGGGCGCGGCGCCGGCGGACATCCCACGGCGGTCGCGGTGGTCAGCGACCTGCTGGCGCTGGCGCATGGATCCCGCCGGGTCGAGGTTCCCTCGGCCCCGGGCAAGGTGGGCGGGGAATTCGAGGTCCCGCATTACATTCGCTTCCTGGTCAAGGACCGGCCGGGCATCGTGTCCGCCATTACGGGCGCTTTGGCTGAAGAGGAAATCAACATCCGCGCCATTGTGCAAAAGCCCGGTTACCCTGCCGAAGCCCTGCCATTCGTGGTCACCGTTGAGCCGTGCAAGTCGTCCGCGCTCAAGCGCGCGCTGGCCGGCATCCGCACCATGGATTGCCTGCGCGAAGCGCCGCTGGACCTGCAAATGCTGGATTAGGGAACAAGAGTGTATTGAACCGGCCCCTCAAATGGAAGCACCGTGCCCCATCCATTTCGCAGGCTCTATCGCGAAATGGGTGGGCACCGTGCAACACTCATGAAGGCCGAGTTAATTGCGGACCGGGGCCGGCCCTGTGGACTCGCGCACAATCAATTCCGGCGCCATGATAATTTCCGTGGGATACTGGCGTTCGCGGTCGGCGATACGTTCCAACAGCACCTGCGCGCCGCGCTTGCCCATCTCCATCAGCGGCTGGCTGACCGTGGTGAGCGACGGAGTCGTGTAAGCGGCGGACTGTATGTCGTCGAAGCCGACCACGGAGACGTCTCCCGGCACCGAGAGCCCTGCGTCCTTGAGTGCGCGGATGGCGCCGATGGCGGCGATATCGTTGAAGCAGAAGATGGCGGTAAAGTCGCGCGTCTTTTCAAGCAGGGCCTGCATGGGCTTGTGGCCGATCTCCGGGGCCATGGGGTGGTATCCCGTTTTCATGGACCACCCGGCCGAGTCGATGCGAGTCACCAGCGAGGGATCGAGCTTGAGGCCGAGGTCCCGAGCCACCTGCTGAATCGCCTCCCAGCGGAACTCCGAGTCCGGGATGGCGCGTGGGCCCCGCATGATGGCGATGCGGCGATGGCCGAGCGCGTAGAGATGCGTGAGAGCCTGCTCCACGGCGCGATGGTGGTCGAGCACAATATTGGTGACATTCTCAATCGCACTGTGAGCCGAGATGGCGACCACGGGCACCGGTACCGCAATATGGTCGGCCGGAGTGTTCAGCAGCAGAAATCCGTCCACGGCGCGCTCCACCAGCATGCGTGGGTACTGCTCGATCAGCTCCCGCTTCCAGTCGTGGCAGGCGGTGAAATAGAAGTAGTGGGCGCTGCTCAACTCCTGGACCACGCCGTTCATCACACGGGTAAAGTAGCCTTCACTCATGTCGGGCGCCAGCACACCCACGCTCATCGATCGGCTTTGCCGCAGCGAGCGCGCAAAGTAGTTGGGCCGGTAGTTTAGTCGCTGGGCGGCCTCCAGCACCCGGTCCCGGGTCTCCTGGGGGATGGACTTGGCCGAGGGGGAGTTGTTGAGGACTAGAGAGATCGTTGTTTGCGAAAGTTCCAAATGCTCGGCGAGCATCCTGAGGTTGACGTGTCCATTCGGTACAGGACTCTTTCCCTTTGCCATGATGTAGGTGTTGTAACACGTTTTCCGTCCGGAGGAACAGTGTTTCCCATTGAATATATCGATTTTCCAGGTCCGGCTCTGCGCAAACTCGCGGTGCAGCGACCTTGAGGTGGATCGCTGCCCAACGTGGCGGAGATGGAAGGCCAATATGTATCCGGCCCCCCAACAATATGGATCGGGCCCCAAACAAAAGCACCGTGCCCCATCCACTTCGCAGGCTTCATCGCGGAATGGGTGGAAAGGCGCAACAGCCTTGAACAGCCTGTGGTGAAAGTCGAGTTTTGAAAGGGCACGAGTTGAGTCGTGCCGCAAGCGATTCACTACAAACATCAGGCTTTCGCTCCTGAGGGGTGTTTTAAGCCGTGGGGACTTTCACCGCAGGCCGTTAAGGGCCGGACCAATAGGGAGCGTTCCCCGGCGTTGACCAAACGCGCTCGTGCTGCCTCCCGCCAGGCAAGCGGATTTCGCAGCCGACCAGAGTGCCCGGGAAAACTGACAGGCAGCGAGGATTCCGTTGATGTATGCGCTTGATTTTGCAGCATTGTAACCTCCTGTTCATCTTGGCCCGGTAGCCTGATCAAGGTGATAGACCAAGTGCCAGAGATACGGATCTCCCAAGCTCAGTTCCAGCCGGAGCCCGGCGCGCAGGACGCGGAGCGGCTGGCGGCAGCGGCTCCGCAAGAGGCTTCGGCGATTCGCAAGTTCCTGCTGGCGCGCGGCAACTCCGCGGTTGCCGACCTCGGCTTCCATTGGCTGATGGTGCTGTGCGCGCTGAGCATCTTCGGCATCGTAGTCCTGATCGCCACGGAACTTGTGCTGCGCTCGCGGTTGGCCTGGGGCAAGTTCGGCCTGGACTTCTTCTACAAGGCCTTTGTCGATACCTATACCAACCAGCCCCTCTATTGGGACCCGGTCAACAGCCACTTCAGCGCTTTGCCGTTTCTCTATGGAACGCTGGTGTCGTCGTTTTTGGCGCTGCTGCTGGCCGTGCCTCTGGCTATCGGGGTCGCGGTGTTTTTGACGGAAATGTCGCCCCGCGCGCTGCGCGCACCGCTGGCCTTCATTACCGAACTGCTGGCCGCCATCCCCAGCGTGATCTATGGCATGTGGGCGGTATTCGTGCTGGTCCCATTGCTGCGCGAGCATGTGAATCCCTGGCTGAGCAAGTTGTTGGGCTGGACCGGCTTTTTCAGTGACGATAACCCCACCGGGCTGGGCTTCGTATCCGCCGGCGTGATTCTCGCCATCATGATCTTGCCCATCATCTCCTCGCTCACCCGCGAAGTCATGACGGCCGTGCCGGGTTCGCAGCGCGAAGCGGTATTGGCCCTGGGCGCGACGCGCTGGGAAATGATCCGCATGGGCGTGCTGCGTAACGCACGCATCGGAATCGTGGGCGCCGTGATCCTCGGCCTGGGACGCGCTTTGGGCGAGACCATGGCCGTGACCATGGTGATCGGCAACAGCCCTGAAATCCACCGCTCGATGCTCGCCAACGGAAGCTCCATGGCGTCGGTCATCGCCAATGAATTCGCCGAAGCCTCCGGCGACCTGCACCTGAGCGCATTGATGGAACTGGGGCTTGCGTTGTTCATCGTCACCATCATCGTCAACGCCTTTGCCCGCCTGCTGGTGTGGGCAGTAACGCGCGGAGCCCCGTCGTCAGCGCATTGAAGTGCAGCTTCTAGCTACTAGCTGGGAGCCGAAAAGCTAGGAGCTAGAGGCTAGCAGCTGAAAGCTGCATTGAACACAGAAACAGAGCGGAGAAAGCAAGCTGAAGACCGAAAACAATCTGCGGGCCCGGGTACGGGCGGGGATCGATGGCGCGGCGACCGGGCTGGCAGTGCTTTCGACATTGCTGGTGGTGGCGCCCCTGGTGGCCATCTTCATCTATCTCATCTACAAGGGAGCCAGTTCCCTCAGTCTCGAATTCTTCACGCAGAATCCCAAGCCGGTCGGTGAGGCAGGCGGCGGCATGGCCAATGCCATTGTTGGATCGGCGATCCTGCTGGCCGTGGGCAGCCTCATCGGCATTCCCGTCGGTATCGGTGGCGGCATCTTTCTGGCCGAGTTTGGCCGCGGAACCAAGCTGGCGAACGCGGTGCGCTTCACTGCCGATGTTCTCAACGGCGTGCCTTCCATCGTGATGGGCATTGCTGTCTATTCGCTGATCGTTGTGCCGCAAGGCCATTTTTCGGCTTTCTCGGGCGGCGTGGCGCTGGGCATCATGATGATTCCCACCGTCTGCCGCACCACCGAAGAGATGCTGCTGATGGTCCCCAACGCGGTGCGCGAGGCGGCCCTGGCCTTGGGCGTTCCGAACTGGCGGTCCGTGATGGCGATTACCCTGCGAACGGCCTCGCCGGGCATCATTACCGGCTGCATGTTGGCCTTTGCCAGGGTGGCAGGCGAGACGGCTCCATTGATCTTTACGGCCTTCGGCAACGTGGACTGGAGCGAGAGGCTCAACGAGCCCATCGCGGCCTTGCCTTTGCAGATTTATGTCTACGCTCTGTCTCCTTATGACGATTGGCACCGGTTGGCGTGGGCCGGTTCGCTGGTGTTGATTGTGTTGATCGTGCTTGCGGTTTCGCTGGTGCGTTATGTGACCAGCCGCGGCGTTTTGAAAGGGGCAAGCTAAGTGGGCGTCGGCATTGCAGTAACCAACCTGAACGCGTGGTACGGGACCAATCACACGCTGCAGGACATCAATCTGAACATTCCGGCCAACCATGCGACGGCTTTGATCGGCCCCTCGGGATGCGGCAAAAGCACCTTTGTCCGCTGCATCAATCGCATGCACGAGACCAATCCCATCGCCCGCGTCACTGGCTCGGTGCGCATCGGCGATCTGGACATCTACGCCGACGCCAAGCCGGTCGAGATCCGTCGCCGCGTAGGCATGGTTTTCCAGCGGCCCAATCCGTTCCCCACCATGTCGATCTACGACAACGTCGCTGCCGGACTGAAGCTGAACGGCTATAGCAACCGACACGCGCTGGACGAGATTGTCGAACGGTCGCTGAAAAACTCCGCACTGTGGGACGAAGTGAAGGACGATCTGAAGAAGAAATCCGGCGCCAGTCTTTCCGGTGGCCAGCAGCAGCGTTTGTGCATTGCACGCGCACTTGCTGTCGATCCGGAAGTTCTGCTGATGGACGAGCCTGCCTCGGCCCTGGATCCCGTTTCCACTTCCAAGATCGAAGATCTGATCTTCCAGTTGAAGTCGCAGTACACTATTGTGATTGTGACCCACAACATGCAGCAGGCGGCCCGCGTCGCCGAAAAGACCGGCTTCTTTTTAAACGGCCGCATGGTGGAGTTCGACTCCACCCACAAGATCTTTACCAATCCCAGCGACAAGCGCACTGAGGATTACATCACGGGCAGGTTCGGATGACGCGCATACGGTTTCAACAAAGCCTGGACGACCTCAAGGAGTTGTTGCTGGTGATGGCGGGACTGGCCGAGCAGGCCATCCAGCGCGCCATCGAGGCCTATCGCGTCCGCGACCTTTCCATCTGCGATCTCGTCAGCCGCTCGGAGATTGCCATCAACCGCCTGGAGCGCGACATCGATCAGGCTGCGCTCGACCTGCTGGCGATGGAACAGCCCATGGCCAGCGATCTGCGCTTCATTTTGAGCGTGATCAAGATCAATGCCGATCTGGAGCGCGTGGGCGACTCGGCCAAGGGCATCAGCGACCGTGTGCGCCGCATTGACCAGATGGCTGTCGTCGACCTGCCCGTTGACATTCCTCGGATGGGTTCGCTGGCCTCGGAGATGGTGCGCAAAAGCCTGCAAGCGTTCATCGAGGCTGACGCCGAGATGGCGCGCATGGTGCTCACCATGGACGACGCCGTCGATGCCATGAATCGCGCCGCGTACAAGACCCTGACTGTCGTCATGGCCGAGCAGAGTGCCATCGCGCCGCAGGCACTCAATGCGCTCATGATCTGCCGCGCATTGGAACGTGTGGCCGACCACGCCACCAACATCGCCGAGGACGTAATTTTCTGGGTGCAGGGCGCCGATGTGCGCCACCACAAGGCCCTGAAAACTGCCCCTGACCCCCACGCGATGGGGTAAGGTTGGCGTGCGGGATCAAGGAGCCAGGCGATAGGCCGTGCTGCCGTACTGGGTCCATAAGGTCCGAATGCCGGGTATGCGATCCAGCACTTCCTTTGCTCCCCATTTGCCGGCCCAGAGCAGGATCACGTCCCTCGGGTGTTCCGCCGCCGACCGGCAAATGTTGCCGATCACAGGTGTCAGCACCGATTCCGAGAACGGGTTGTGAAAATAGACAACCAAGGGGATTGGGCGCGGCGAAAACCCTGCCGCATCGGCAAGAATCGACTTAACCGACCTGCACCGCACCTTCGCCCCGCGATAACTGCGAATGTTGCGTTCCGCAATCCTGTGCATCTCGATCGAAAACTCCACTCCTACGACAGTCCGGAATGGAAACGCTGCAGCTTGCAGCAAAACCCGGCCCTTACCGGAGCCGAAATCGATGAATCCGTACTGTTCATAGGGAATGCGAAGCTCCCGCAGGAGCGCGCCGACAGAGCCCGATGGCTCATAGTGAATTGCGTGGGCTCGGTTCTCCCCGATCACGTTGAGCGAATCGATCTCCACAATGCGAGTCGTCTCTACGCCGTGCCACAGATCCCACAGATGCCAATAGCCCTGCCGAATATTTGCCCACGTGCCCTCAGGAAAGAGCGACTTGAGGAGCCCACGCGTCGCACCTTGAGACATAGACGTCAGAACCTCCGAGCCAGACTTCGGCGAAATGTCAATTTATCAGCAACTACAACACGATGCCAGTAATTCGGATGCGCACAGGGCAGTCGCATTTCAAATCTCTTTGCGTGCAACGCTTGTCATCCTGAACGTAGTGAAGGATCCGCGGCTGCTTTTTTCTGCTTGGCCGTGAAAGTTGAGGAAGCCAAGGTGTCCATGTTGCCGGAAATAGGCCGGAAGTCAACCCCAGATCCTTCGTCGCTGCGCTCCTCAGGATGACAAATCGATGAAAGTGCTCTGCGAATTCCAAATGCGATTGCCCTGCAGTTGCGCAGGATTTCATGGGCACGCCCTGGCCGCTGGCGCGATAGTCTTGAAGGGATACAGCGGAGCGTGGAATGAATTCTGGTTCGGCAAACCTCGGCGGGGACTCGCCCGCCGAGGTGTATTCCCATCGATTGCAAGAACTTTTCACGGCGCAGACGGCACAGCAGCGGCGGGAGAAGCTGCTGGGCCTGTCCAAGCTCGCAGTTGCCGCCTGCACACTGATCGCCGCCGTCATCCTGCTCCGTCACCTGGCAATGATCGAGTTTCTGCTTGCGCCTGTCTGCGTGTTCGTTGTGCTGGCCGTATTGCAGGAGAAGCTGATTCGGCAATTGCGCCTGCGCGCGCGAGCCATCCAGTTCTATGAGCGCGGATTGGCAAGACTGGACGATCGTTGGGCCGGAACCGGAGAGACCGGTGATCGCTTCCTCGATCCATCGCATCCGTATGCCCGCGACCTCGACCTGTTCGGCAAAGCGTCGCTGTTCGAGCTGATGTGCACGGCCCGCACGCGTGCCGGCGAAGAGACGCTTGCCAAGTGGTTGCTGGCCGCCGCGCCCGTTCCTGAGGTTCTTGCACGCCACGACGCCGTACGTGATCTCCAGGACCGCGTGGCCTTCCGGGAAAAGCTCTTTTCGCTGGGCGAAACGGTGCGCCTTGGAGTGCAGCCGGATACCCTTGCTGTCTGGGGAGAACGCCAGCCATTCTTCCCCGCCCGCGCGACTCGCATCGTTACGACCGTTCTGGCCATCCTCTGGATTGCAAGCCTGGTAGGTTGGGGCGTCTGGGGCCTGGGCTCGGTGGCTGCAGCCGCGACCGTTCTGAATCTGGCCTGGGCCCATCGCCTCTATGCGCGTCTGGACGAAGCATCCGATGCGGTGGAGAAGGCCACAGAAGACCTCGAACTGCTGGCTGGCGTTCTTTCGCTTCTGGAGCAGGAGACCTTTTCGTCTGCGAAGCTGACGGAGATTCAAGCCTCTCTCAAGCGCGATGGGTTGTTGCCCTCGGCTGCGATTCACCGCTTGGCTCGCATCGTTGAATACCTCAAGTCGCGGCGCAATCCCGCTGCACGATTGCTCGATGTGTTCACCTTCTGGAGCGCGCAGTTTGTTTTCGCGGCAGAGCATTGGCAGCAGGAATTCGGTCCGCAAATTCGCCAATGGCTGGCCGAGGTGGGTGAATTCGAAGCGCTGGCGGCATTGTCTGGCTATGCGTATGAGCACCCGGCCGATGTGTTTCCCGAGTTTGCCGAAGCGGAGCCTGCCGGGCCTGAGTTAGCAGGAAAAGCCTCGCTGTTTGAAGCCGAGGGCTTGGGGCATCCGCTCCTGCCTGCGGCGAAGGCCGTCCGCAACGACGTACAACTGGGCGGCGTCCTGCAACTGATGATCCTCAGCGGTCCGAACATGGCCGGCAAAAGCACGTTCATTCGCAGCGTCGGCATCAATGCTGTTCTCGCGCAGTGCGGGGCGCCAGTGCGGGCCGCGCGGCTGCGTCTTTCCCCGCTTACGGTTGCGGCTTCCATCTGCATCCTTGATTCTCTGACAGGCGGCATCTCGCGGTTCTATGCGGAGATTCACCGTATCAAGCTGGTTTCGGACCTCACCGACGGGCCGGTCCCCGTGCTGTTTCTGCTGGATGAGTTGCTGTCCGGCACCAACTCTCACGATCGCCTCGCGGGGACAGAGTTCATTGTGCGTACCCTGGTGGAGCGCAACGCCATCGGCATCGTGAGCACGCACGACCTGGCCCTGGCCGAGATTCCGGAAACCATGGGCGAACGCGCCGTCAACTGCCACTTCGAAGACCGGTTTGAAGACGGCCAATTGATCTTCGACTACAAGCTGAAGCCGGGAATCGTGAAGACCAGCAATGCACTGCAACTGATGCGCTCCATAGGATTGGGCGTCGGCAGCAATGCCTTATAACTCCCACCAGTCCAGCAGCAATATGCGCGGATAATAGAGCCCCGCGCAGATCCGCGCTTCCTTGCCGTGCAGATTGCGCAGGAATGTCGCGTAGGTTTCAAGCTGCGGCGAGAATAGCGTGCGCAACTCCGGCAGTGCCTGCGCCGGATCAACATTGTCCGCGTGTGCGGTCTTGTAATCGACAATCCACCAGCAATCGTCCCCTTCGGTGACAGGAACAGGGCCAGCCTTGAAGAGACGATCTATGCGAACCGTGCGAACCGCACCGGCACCGACGCCGGACCAAGTGGCCTCGCTCTCGGCACCGGCGTGCGGCGACAGAATCCACGCGCCCATCGGATCGAGTGAGGCGTCGAGAGCCAGTTGAAGGGCCTGTTCGGCGATGTGTGCAGCCTGCGCCGGATCCAAACCTGTGGCACGCACCTGGGCGGCCATGCGCGGCGCAAAGCGCTGAAGTGCTTTGCGTGCTGCTTCCCAATCCAGAATTGCGCGCAGGCGGGCCAACTCTTCCAGTAGCGCGTGGACGGCCGTACCCAGTGCGCGGGACAGCAAGCCGCCTTCGTGGCGCGAGTAAAGCCCGCTGGGGCCGGTTCCCGTGACGACTGACTGCGCGGCTGCTCGCGACAAAGCATCAGCCTGGGCCGTCTTGTACTCCTGCGGCAGACGGCGCAGCAGCGTTGGCCGGGCCGGAGCGGGCATCAGTATTGATCCGGCCCCCAAAGAGAAGCCCCGTGCCCCATCCATTTCGCAGGTTTTATCGCGAAATGGGTGGGAAGACGCATTACTGCTTAAGGGCCTGATCAATAGCAGGTTGTTTTCCCCAGAGGCGGCGATGGATTCAAGCTCCAACTCCTCGCGGGTATCCGCATGCGCGCCGGCTGCAACCCACTCCTCAAAGCGTGCTCGGACATCTCGTTCCAGCGCCGGCCACGCGGTAGCCAAAAGGCTATTGACTGGCTCCCCCAGCGTGAAACTTCCGTCTTCCGCCTTGCACGCCGGGCGGGCAAAAAGATGCAGTTCTTCGCGTGCACGGGTGGCGGCCACGTACAGAATGCGCCGCGTCTCCTGCGACTCCCGTTCCCGATAAACCCGATCGACCCAGGCCTTGGCCTTCCCTCGGTCGGCGCCCTTGGGTTGCAGGGGAGCGATTAGGAACTCGGTGATTTCCCCGGATTCGCCGGGCTCGGGAAGTCCCCGTTCCAGCCACGAAAGCATTTTGCGCCCGCCGTTCCCGCCCGAGGCTTGCAACTCCGGCACAATCACCACCTCGAACTCCAGACCCTTCGACTTGTGAATGGTCATCAACTGCACGCCGCATTCCGTGCCAGCCTCCGGGTCGGGCAGGGCAGTCAGCTTGTCGAGAGCCGCGTCGAGAGCGGGGCCGAGCAGGTCCTCCGTACCGCCTGGAAGGCGGTCAAGGCAGCTCCACAGGAGGGCGAGATTGGCGCGCGCCGCCGAGTCTACGCAGCCGCTGCCGCCGAGCAGCAGCCACGCCTGTTCGAGCCAGGTTCCCAGCGACAGGGCGGGTTGGGCGGCCCTAAGAGCGGACGCCGCTGTCAGCGCTTGCAGCACGCGGGCAGCGGCCGGTCGGCCAGCTTCGCTGAGCAGTTCAAGCCGTTCGCTTAGCAGCTCGGGCGCCGGGCGGGTCAGCAGTTCCGGCTCGCCTGCGAGTGTGTACAGATCTTCGAGCGAAAGGCCGGACCAGGGAGCGCGCAAGACGCCCAGCCAGGCCACGCGGTCCTGGGGATTGAGCAAAGCGCGCGCCAGCGAGAGCGCGTCCAGCACCTCGGGACGGGCAGAGAGTTTTTCAAGTTCCACGGCGCGGAAGGGAATCCCGGCGTCGCGCAGCGCCTGGGCGATAGGCGCCAGAGCGCTGCGTGCGCGGCCGAGGACGGCAATGCGGAACTTCCTGTCTTCCCCACTCTGACGGGCCTTGCGTGCTTCGTCTATCGAGCCCTGATGGCTCCGGACAAGGGCGACAATTTCTTCGATCTGCTCCGCGCGTGCGGCTTCTTTTTGGTGCACATCTTCAGGGTCGGCAGACCTGCCACGCCCGGCCTGAGGAACGAAGCGTAGGTGCAGAGAAAAGGCGGTCGCGCCACTTGGCGCGGGTTCCCGGGCTGGCTCAGCCGAAGAGAAACTGACTCCGCTGCCGTCGTTTGCGGCAAATACTTCAACAAAAATCTCATTGAGCCGATCCACTAGGGCAGGCGCTGTTCGGAAGTTGGCCTTCAGCGGAACGAAGTCGAAAACAAGCGGTTCGACGCTGAAAGGGTCGGGACCGGAGGGGTCGGAGCCGGGAATCTCCAGGCCGACGGTTTTCACGCGCGGGAACAACTCGGCGTCGGCGTCGCGGAAGAAGTAGATGGACTGCATCGGATCGCCGACAGCAAAGCAGGTGCGGCCCGGGCGTTCGGGCCACGCAGCAATGATGCTGGCGAGCAACTGGTGCTGGCGGCGGCTTGTGTCCTGAAATTCATCCACCAGCAGGTGGCGAATCCCATCGGAGACAGCCAGCGCCGCGTCGGTGGGGAAATTGTCCTGGTCCTTGAGCACCCGCTGCGCGATCTGGGCTACCTCGATGAAATCCACCGCACCGGCCTCGGCAAAGGCGATCTGCAACTCGCCAGCGGCCTGGCGCAGCAGGGTGAAGCAGGAACGCACAATCTGCCAGTCTTCCTCGGTGTAGTGGGCCGGAGGCAAGGCACAGATAGCTCCCAGAGCAGACTCAAGGCCGGGAACGGCGGCCAACGCGGCGATCAGTTCGAGAATGCGGCCCTTTTCGCGCTTGCGGTCGGCCGGGAAGCCAAGGCGCTTGTCGACTTGCCTGCGAAACGAGCCGTCTGCGGTGAGCAACAGCGCGGCGAGGTTGACGTGGGCCTGACGCGCCTCCTCAGCGCCTGCACTGCCTGAGAACGGAGCGCAGGGAATCTCGGCCAGTTCAGCGAGTTCCTGGTGAAACTGGCCATCGCTCAATTCACAGGCAAATCGCGCCAGCGCCATTGCTTCTTCGCGTCCCCCAGGAACTTGATCCAGAAGCCGGCTGAGCCGGGTGAGCGCTTCTTGAACCGCATGCGCAAAGGGCCGCTCCAGCCGCTCCCGGAGCGCCTCCCAATCCGGCTCGCGCTCCAGGACAAAGCCGTGCATCCAGCGGTCGCGGCTTTTCAGCATTTCTACCAGCAGGCCTTCCATCTCCTGCCAGCCGTTATCGCGCCACAGCAACAGCTCTTCGATAGCCCCCGCAAGTGGAGAGCCAGCCTCGTCGATCTTTTCGAGCGTCCGCCGGGCGGCGCGGCGGTAGAGTTCGGCGGGCTGCTCGGCGATGTCGATGCCGCCACCGAAGCCCGAGAGCAGCGGCTGCTGCAGCGCCAGGTCGCGGCAAAACGAATCAATGGTGCAGATGCGCAGTTGGGCGGGCAAATCGAGCAGTTTCCACCCCAGCCGGCGCGAGTGGTCCAGGGCGCGATGGGCCAGGGCGTCCATTGAGAACTCGTCGGTTTCGGCGACGGCGCTGGCCGCGGCCTTTTCCAGTTCGGCCAGAATGCGGTGGCGCATCTCCGCGGCGGCGGCGTTGGTAAAAGTGATGGCGACGACTTGGCCGGGCTCCTCGACCTCGGCCAGCAGGCGCAGAAAGCGGCGAGTCAGCAGGTCGGTCTTGCCAGAACCAGCCGGAGCCTGCACCAGGATCGAGCGACCCGGGTCAAGGGCGCGCTCGCGCTCAAGCTGATCGGGCGGTACGAATTGTGTCACGGACTTACTCATCTGTCTTACTCATCGCCCGCCTCTGCGCTGTCGGACTCGTCGTCGGCATCGGGCTGCGGCTGATGCTCCTGAATGCGGCAGAGCACTTGCAGTCCGCAGTATTCGCAGGTTTTGGGATACTCGCGCGGATCGACCTCTGCGTGCCCGGCGATGAAATCCCGGGCGAGCTGCTCGATCGAATCCCGCCAGTCGAGCAACTGTTCGGCAGTGAGCGGATTCTTCACGAGAGTGTTGCCGCCCTTCAGCCCGGGGAAGAGCGTGCTCGCCGCATCGCCCACACGGCCGGCAAAGGCCAGGCCTCCCGTGCGTACCTTGGCAAAGACCAGCCCCCCCAGCACTTCCTCGTCCTCGAGGGCAAATCCGGCATAGAGCGGCAGTTGCACATCGTCGGGCCGGGGCAGTTCCCAGCACGTAGGCGACACGTTGCCGGTTTTGTAGTCGATGACCAGTTGGGAGCCGTCATTCAGCCGATCGATGCGGTCCAGGCGCAGGTCGAGCGTGAGTCCATCGACCGCGACGGTGCGCTTGACCTCGGTGGCTGCCACCTCGAAATCCATGCGCGTGGTTTCATAATCCAGCCATTCCGAGACCAGGCGGGTCAGCCGCTGCTCTTCCAATTCCAGATAACGGCGCGGCATGCGCTCGCGAAGGTGCGGCCGCAATTCCTGCTGCAGTGCGCGCTGAACGTGGCCGGCCACGAACGCCGCTTTGTCGATCAGCCCCTCCAGGTCGGCGAGCGTCCGGATTCCCTCCGGTGGACCAGCCCACACGGAGTGAAGAACGGCGTGCAGCAGATTGCCGCGCTGCGACGCGGTCAGCCCAGCCTCGGCCGGGTTCCAATCCTGCGCCGCCAGCCGCGCCGTCGCGAACGCCTTGAACGGGCACTGCGACTGCGCCGTGAGCACGCTCGATCCTCCCGGAACCTTGCCCAAAGGGAAGGGAATCCGGCTGAAGTCCTCAAATAGAACGGTAAGCGGCTCAGGCGCGGGCCCGGAGGCCAACTCCGCCGGCAGAGGCTGCGGTTCACCGGCAATCGGTACGATCAGCCGCGATGGGCGGGCTTCGGCGGCCGTGGTTGCCTTTGCATAGCTGAAATGAATCTCAGGCGCTGCGGCCAGGAGCCGGTTGGTGATGACCCCGGCCAATTCCCAATCGAGTTGCGGTGTGGCGTGGGGCATGGCGGCCTCCCGCTGCACCTCGATGGGCAGCAACGGATGAGTGGCGCCGCCGGCGGGCCAGGTATCCTCATCCGCGCCCAGGAACCAGACAGCGTCTGCGGTCAGCCCAGCCGACTCGGCGGGACCGGCAATCAGAATAGGTGCGTCGTGGGATTCGGGTGCAAAGAGCGTTTCCGCGAGCGTCCGGTCGAGTTGCGACAGAAATTCCCTCCAACGCATGCGGCGGCCATCGAAACCGAGTGAGCCACAGGTCTCGACAGCCTGTTGCCAGCGATGCACGGCCTGAAATTCAGCGCTCGAGAGCGGGCGCGCGCCGGCAAAATGAAGGCCCTCCAGCAACCGCGGAACCAGCTCCGCCCACTCGAGCGGGCTTTGGGTGCGGCGAGCCAGTTCGGAGACGCTCCGTTGCGCTTCAATCATCCGCTCCACCCACGGCGGGGGCAACGGATTGGTCGCGGAACGCTGGCTGACGAAGGCCGCCAGGCTCCATTGAGTTCGTTCCAGTCCGCGACGGCGCAGGGCGCGCATGAACGCTTCGAGTACCGCGTTTTCCTTGAGATCCCCCGCAATGTAGCCGGTCGAAAGCAGCCAGTCGAGCTCGTGCTCTGCGATCGGCGCGGCGAGCCAGCGCAACAGCAGGTACGCAGCCCGCGGCAGCGCCACCTGGTTGAGCGGAACTCCCAGTGAGAACTCAAAAAGCGGAGCCGACGCCGGCCCAGCGTGTTCAAGGAAGGCGCGCTCTACCTCGCCGCGCCGCGCACTGGCTGCCTGGGCAATCACCAGCAGCCGCGCCTTCGGGTTGTCTGCAAGCTTGCGGCCGCACCAAAGGGCGCACGCGGCTAGTTCGGTTTGCGCGTCGGTGGCGGCATGGAAGCGAACGGCCGCGGCTGGTTCTCCCGGAGAAACCTCGCGCCACGTCCCCCATGCATCGAAAAGCTCGCGCTGCACGGGAAGAATGCGATCGAATCCGGCTAAAAGCAAGGGTGGCCGTTCCGCCGTATCCCGCTCCAGCAGCGGCGCAAGTTCCAGTGGCAGACGGCTCGCACTGAGCAGGTTGCCCGCCCGGCAGATTTCGTCGAAAGCAGAAAGCCAGGCGCTGAACGCCGCCGCGTCCTGCTGCCAACCAGCGCGCGCCTGTGTGCGCAGAAACCGGGTAGCATGGGAGCAAAGCAATTCGTGCGCCTCCATCGCCAAGTCCGCCAGGCGAACACGCGGCCCCTCCAGCAGGGTCGCCAAAGAATGGTCCGCCCCGGCAATATCCACCCACAGAGCCTGTTCCTGGGCAGGACTGAGCAGCAGGCGAGCGTCAGCCTCTGCGGAACTTCGCTCCAGCCACGCGGTGCGCGCAAAACTGCGCCAATCCAGAATCTTGGGCGCCGGCCAGGCAGTCAGGCCCTCGGTTTGGCGTGCGCGGTGGAAGGCGGCAATGAGTGCGCGCGCGGCGCGGTCGCTGGCCGTAACCACGAGCCCGCCCTCGCGGAGCCATGCGTCGATCTCGATGGCTGCCGAGGCTCCCATATTTGCGTTATACTCCGCCCGGCCGGGCCTGTGCCACCGACGACCGAAGGCAGGGCCGCGGCCGGTTGTACACTGACCCTGTGAACCGTCGATTGATTGCTTGTTCGTTGCTCGTTTTTCTCCTGCTGGCCGGGTGCCATTCCGGTTCCAAAGCCACCCCCCAGCAAGGCGCCAGCCAGAATTTCAAGGTGTACAAATTGCGCGGCAAGGTCATTGCGACCAATGCCGCCAAGGGCGAAGTGACGCTGAACCATGAGGCCATCGTCGGCTTCATGGAGGCCATGACCATGCCTTACAAACTGAAGGACGCAAGCATCCTCGGCGAACTGCATCCAGGCGACGTCATCACCGCCGACGTGCTGGTGTCGCAGGACCAGGACGCGAGCGTGCTGCTGGATCATGTTGTCGTGGTGGCGCAGTCCAAGCCGGATTACCGGCCCACCGTCGCCTACCATGTCCCTGCGCCGGGCGACCAAGTCCCCGACTTCAAACTCCGCAATCAGGACGGGCGGGCGATTCACCTCGCCCAGTTTCAGGGCAAGGCTCTGCTGGTCACTTTCATTTACACTCGATGCCCATCGCCCGATTTTTGCCCGCGAGTCACGCGCAACTTCGCCACAATAGAGAAGCAACTCGCCGTGGATCCTGCGCTTTTGAGCAAGACGCATCTGATGTGCATCAGCTTTGACCCCGAGCACGATACGCCGGAGCGGCTCCGGGCGTATGGCGCCACGTACATCGGCAGCGACGCGAAGAGCGCGTTTGCCCACTGGGATTTTGCCGTGCCGCAAAAACCGGTGCTTGCCGAAATGGCAAAATTTTTCAACCTGGGAATGACCGGCGAGGCGGATTCCACCATCACCCACACGCTCTCCACCACGCTGATTGGCCCGGACGGCAAGGTGGTGCGCTTCTATCCCGGCAACGAATGGACCGCGGATCAACTAACCGCAGATGTCCGCCAGCGGATGAGGGGCTGATCGCTTGATCCTCATAGTCATGGGCGTGAGCGGATCGGGCAAGTCCACGCTGGCCGAAAAGCTGGTGGAGCGGACCGGCTGGGCCTTTGCCGAAGGGGACGATTTCCACCCCGACGCCAACAAAGCCAAAATGGCGGCAGGCATCGCACTTACGGACCAGGATCGGCTGCCCTGGCTGGACCAACTTCATGCCGTTCTTGCCGGGTGGCAGCGCGAGGGCCAAAGCGGCATTCTCACCTGCTCGGCGCTCAAGCAGAGCTATCGCGAACGGCTTGCCGCGGGCATCGAAGGCTTGCGCTTTGTCTGGCTCGATCCGCCTCGGGCGTTGCTCCAGGAGCGGCTCGCTCATCGCACCGGCCACTACATGAATCCCAACCTGCTCGGAAGCCAGTTAGCCACCCTCGAACCGCCCCATGGCGCGGACGTGCTCCATCTGGCGGGCGGCGAGAGCCCCGAGCAGGCTGCGGACGCCGTACTGAACTGGCTTGGGTCCTGAATCGCGGCACGCCGGCGCGCATCCATACAAGTAGACTCAACGTGAATTCGTTCAAAAGAGGTCTCGTTTGGCAAAAGTGACACTGGTTTTTGCGGCACTATTAGTCGCGCTTGGCCTGGTCGGCTTTATTGGCACGGGCAGCCTACACCACACTGCCCTGATTCCCACCTGGATCGGCCTCGCCTTGGGAATCTTCGGGTTCCTCGCCATCAGCCCCAATGAAGGCCGGCGCAAGCTGTTCATGCATGTCAACGTGACCATCGGCCTCGTGGCCTTTCTGGGCGGCGCGGCCGAGGCTGTGCGTGGGTATGTTCACGCCACATCGGCCGGAGTTCCACCAGACATGATCGCGCTCGGTTCCAAGGCCACCCTGGCCGGGCTGATGCTGATTTATGTCATTCTGTGCGTGCGGTCGTTCATTGCCGCACGGCGCACGGGGAAGGTCTAACCCATGGGCACCATGCGAGGCCCCGCCATGGGGATGGGTGGTTCACGCTCTGAGCGGTCTCCGCGGGGCGCTCGTGCCGGGCAGGCCGACCTGCCCAAACGCAAGCCGAGCCTCAAAAAGCTGTGGCCGCAGATCAAGGCGCTGGTTGCTCCACGCATGGGGTTGCTGCTCGCAGGTATGGGGCTGATGGTCATCAACCGCGTCGCCGGGCTGGTGCTCCCCTACACCTCGAAACCGCTTATGGATACAGTGCTCTCCCCGCAGCACTCTCATCCTGAACTGCTGCCGCGCATCATCGCCATTGTCTTCACCGCCATGGTGGTGCAGGCCATCACTTCGTTTTCGCTCACCCAACTGCTCTCCAAAGCCGGCCAGCGTCTGATCGCCGAAATGCGTCGCCAGGTCCAGCGACACGTGGGCCTGCTGTCCGTCTCCTACTACGACGAAAATCGCACCGGCACGCTGGTTGCCCGCATCATGAGCGATGTTGAAGGCGTGCGCAACCTCGTCGGCACCGGCCTGGTCGAGTTTGTCGGAGGCCTGCTGACGGCCGTACTGGCCTTTATTTACCTGATGCATCGCAGCGCCACGGTCACTTTGACGGTCTTCGTCGTGATGGGGGCCTTCGTCTTCCTCTTGCAGTACGGGTTTAAGGTGATCCGCCCCATTTTCCGCGAGCGGGCCAAAATCAACGCCGAAGTCACCGGCCGCCTCACCGAGTCACTCGGAGGTGTTCGCGTTATCAAGGGCTATCACGCCGAGGAGCGCGAGGCGGGTGTCTTCTCGGCCGGAGTCGAGCGGTTGCTTTCCAACGTCATGAAGTCGCTCACCATGACCAGTTCGCTTTCCGCTGCTTCCACCACCGTGCTCGGCCTGGTTTCGGCCCTCGTCATGTGGCTGGGCGGCCATCGCGTGCTGGCCAACACATGGACCGTCGGCGACTACTTCAGCTACAACATGTTCCTGGCCTTCATGATCGCCCCGGTTTTCCAGATCGTGAACATCGGCACGCAGTTGACTGAGGCATTTGCCGGCCTCGACCGCACCGGCGAGATCATGTCCGAGCTGGAAGAAAACAAGAGTCCGGACCGCACCGAGAAAATGCCGCCCATCCACGGCACGGTGCGTTTTGACGACGTGGAGTTTGCCTACGATCCCGACAAGCCTGTGTTGCATGGCGTCAGCTTCCTGGCCGAGCCGGGGTCGGTAACCGCTCTGGTTGGCTCCTCCGGCTCGGGCAAGTCCACCATGATCAGCCTGCTCTGCGCCTTCCACACGCCCTCCAAGGGCCGCGTGCTGGTAGACAATGTGGACCTGGCCCACGTCGACCTGAACACCTTCCGCTCGCAACTGGGCGTCGTCCTGCAAGATTCGTTCCTCTTCGACGGCACCATACGCGAGAACATCCTGTTTTCACGGCCCGATGCCACCGAGGAGCAGTTCCTGTTTGCCTGCCGCACGGCCCGCGTGGATGAATTCGCCGAGCGCTTTCCCGACGCCTACGACACCATTGTGGGCGAACGCGGCGTCAAGCTCTCCGGCGGTCAGCGCCAGCGGCTCTCCATAGCCCGCGCGCTCCTGGCCGAGCCGCGCATTCTCATCCTCGATGAGGCCACCAGTTCGCTCGATTCCGAGTCCGAAGCCATGATCCAGGCTGGTCTGAATCAGCTCATGCAGGGGCGCACTACCTTCGTCATCGCCCACCGCCTGTCCACCATCCGCCGCGCCGACCAGATCCTCGTGGTCGAGCAGGGCTGCATCGTGGAGCGCGGCAACCACGCCGAGCTGTTCGCCATGGGCGGCCGCTACTACGACCTCTACACCCGCCAGCACGGCCTTGAGGAAAACCTGTTCTTGGCGCCGGGCGAGGGAGACGCGGTCGAAGCGTAAGCTGAACGTTCCCAGCAAGTTTTCGCCCGGCGGAAGCCTCTGACAATAGTCGCTTCTTCACTTCCCCCATTGCAGAAATAAAGGATCGCCCGACGCATAATAGTTCATAGCGGTCGAGAGGTGATGCTGGTATTTCGCCGGTACAAAATTTGAGGGATGTGCCCGGTCCGTGCCCCCCCCTCCCCCCTCTCCACGGGTAACATCTCCGCGAAACTAAAGTTTATGGTGCGCGGTCACGCCGAATAGTTGGTCTGCTATCAGCCGGCGTCCTGACGCCCGAAAGCCAATTGCTACGGTCTCATGAACCGAAACGGCGTATCGGGAATTGACACGTCGTACCATTTCCAGCAAACTTATATTGAAATCGTCTAACGAAATAGAGGACCACAATGCGAGACATAGCCCCGCAAGGAACCTACAAAGTTCAGGCATTGGATCGTGCTTTTGCCGTACTGGACCTGCTTTCCGAGAGCGATACGCCGCTCGGATTGGCGCAGGTCGCCTCGTCGCTGCAGTTGCACAAGAGCACCGCGCACCGCTTCCTGATGGTGCTGGAGCGGCACCGCATGGTGGAACGCACCACCACCGGCAAGTTCCGCCTGGGCCTCCGGCTGTTCGATTTCGGTAACCGCGCCATCGAGCAATACGACCTCCGCGACCGGGCGCAGCCGCATCTTCGCCGGCTTGTTACCGAGACCGAGGAGACCGCGCACCTGTGCATTCTTGAAGGCGCGCACGTCATCTATATCGACAAGATCGAGCCGGCGGCCCGCTCGGTGCGCATGATTACCCGCATCGGGGCCACCAATCCGGTGCATTGCACCTCGGTGGGCAAGGCGATTCTGGCCTTCCTGCCTGAAGAGCGCATCACCGACGTACTCCGTCGCACGCGCTTCGAGCGTTTCACGCACCGCACGGTCGCTACGCCCGAGCAATTTCGAGTGGAACTCGAGAAAACCCGCCGCCGCGGTTACGCAGTGGACGACGAAGAGTTGGAAGAAGGCCTGCGCTGCATCGCGGTTCCGGTTCTGGATGCGCAGCGCCAGCCGGTGGCCGCGGTCAGTGTCTCCGGACCCTCGTTCCGCGTCACGGCGCAGAAATTGCCGGCGATTGCCAATCATCTGCTCCAGTGCGTGCGCGGAATCTCATTGGACATGGGCTTTGTCTCCGGCGGCCGAAGCAACCGGGCAGCGTGGTCGGCCTAATACTACAGTCGAAGATCGCAAGTTTGGGAGGGAGCCTGGCGCTTTAGCCCCAGGAATAGTGAGGTTTTGGCGGGGCCTTCCCAGGCTGCGTAAGAATTTCAACTCCAGCAGTAGGCCGTGACTTGAGTCGGTAGGCCGAGACTTGAGTCAGTAGGCCGGGACTTTAGTCCCGGCATAAACCCAGCAAAATCAACGCGGGCTTTAGCCCCTGAGGATATGCTCTTCGGCCATCTCTCTCCTCAACTGCCCTTTTCCCGCAGCCTCTTCAGGTCCGTTCCTTTGCTGTTTCTCTACCGCCGAAAACAAATACAACTGTAACCCCAGGAGCCTGTCGGGCTTCGATTCGCGCCGAAGCCCGCAGCAGCTCCGGCAAATTCTGTTCTCGGATTCATCGCATGAATTCTATCCCTACGCGTTGACCCGGACGATGATGTTTTCACCCTTGCTTCGCGGCCGGCTTCCCGGTTCTCTATAGGCAGGGGAGGCTTGCGTTTTCTCGCAAGTTTTTCGCAGCAGCTTGCGCGGGTTCTGTCGCCGCAGCCATGACCTTTCCCACTGCCGCACAGGTTGCGCGCGTGTGCTCCTCGCTCAAGGTCGGATGCACCAGAAACATCAGGCTCGTCTCTCCCAACTCGCGCGCCACGGCAAGCCGCTCCTTGGGCCTCCACTCGGCGGGAAATGCCTTTTCTAAATAGATTTCGCTGCAACTGCCGCCGAAGCACGGAATCCCTTCAGCGTTGATGGCCTTGATGATCCGATTGCGCGACCATCCGGGACGAAGAGCTTCTGGCCGCACGAAGGCATAATACTTGTAGTAGGCGTGCTCCATGTGCCTGGGCGGCACCGTAACACGCAAACCCGGCAGGGTAGAGAACTGATTGTCCAGCATCTGAGCATGTTTGCGACGAATGGAAAGCCACTTGGAAAGCTTCCTCAGTTGGAGTCGACCAACCGCCGACTGCACTTCACTCAGGCGTCCATTGGTTCCAAACGATTCACGGAGCCATCGGAATCCGGGGGCGTGCTCACGATGGTAGACCGCATCGTAGCTCTTGCCGTCATCCTTCCAGGACCACATGGTCTTCCATAGAGCGTCCGAGTTGGTGACCACCATCCCGCCCTCGCCGGCCGTGGTCATGATCTTGTCCTGGCAAAAGGAGAACGCACCCACGTCTCCCATCGATCCGACGGGCCGGCTCCTGTAGGTGGCGCCCTGCGCCTGCGCGCAATCTTCCACCACCGTGATGTTCCGATCTCGTGCCAGGGCAAGTATGTCGTCCATTTCGCACGGCCATCCGGCCAAATGCACCGCGATGATTGCTTTGGTACGCGGCGTCAATACTTCGCGAATAGTCTCTGCTGTCACGCTTTGGCTTTCGCGATCCACGTCCGCGAACACGGGACGGGCGCCAAGCATCGCCGCGCAACTCGCAGATGCAATGAACGTCCGGCTCGCCGTGATTACCTCATCGCCCGGGCCGACGCCAAGCGCCTTTAAAGCGCATTCCAGGGCCACAGAGCCGCTGGAGAGCGCTATGGCATATTTGGAACCAACAAATGCGGCAAACTCTCTTTCAAACGACCGGCCTTCGTCACCCGTCCAGTAATTCACCTTCCCGGATCTCAGGACATGAGTTACCGCTTCAATCTCGTCCTCGGCGAAACTGGGCCATTCATCAAAATCATGAACACCTGTATCGGACACAGTCGCGGAGTCAATGGTCAGAAGTGTCATCGTCTTTCTTCTCAACTCGTGCTGCTTGTGGACACGCTCCGCAGGGAAGGAAACCAGAGGGCGCGCATGCATGGATTTTCGCCTGCATGCGTTCCCTCTGGAAGAGGATTAAATGGAGAGGTTAAGAATGCGGTTGAGCCGTTGAACGAAGGCGGCCGGGTCCTTAAGCGCTACGCCTTCCATGAGCAAAGCCTGATCGAGAAGCAGCCATGCCGCATCCTGAGCAAGGGCGTCGTCTTTGCGAGCAAGCAACTTCTTGACGATCTCGTGATCGGGATTGATCTCCAGCGTGGGCAGCGGCGCGGGAATATCCTTCTGGCCCATGGCGCGCAGCATCTGCTGCATCTGCAACGACGGCTCCTCTTCGTCGCTGACAATGCAGGAAGGACTGTCCGCCAGTCGCACCGAGGCTCGCACGTCTTTCACGCGGTCGCCAAGCGTGGTCTTCAGCATGGCCAACAGCGGCTTCAGTGCCTCGGCCTTGTCCGGCTCGGCTTCATCCTTCAGGTCTTCGCCCGTCGAGGCTTTGTTGATGGCCTTGAAGTCGACGTCTCCATATTTGTCGACGCCGGAAAACACGATCTCGTCGATGTCATCATCCAGGATGAGGACTTCAAGATCTTTCTTCTTGTAAATCTCGAGAAGGGGCGAAGTGCGCAGCAGCGATTCCTGGCCGCCGGTGATGTAATAAATGCTCTTTTGCCCTTCCTTCATGCGCGTCTTCACATCGGCCAGGCTCGTGACTCCTTCAACTTTGGTCGACTTGAAACGAACCAGCTCAAGCAGCGTTTCGCGATTGGCATAGTCGCCATACAGGCCTTCTTTCAGGGGGCGATTGTACTCGGCGATGAAAGCAAGATACTTTTCGGGTTGGTTGGCGGCGATGTTCTTCAACTCGGAAAGGATCTTCTTCACGCTGGCTGTGCGAATGCTGGTGAGAACGCGATTCTGCTGCAGAATTTCGCGGCTCACGTTCAACGGAAGATCTTCGCTGTCGATGATGCCGCGCACGAAGCGCAGGTACTGCGGCAACAACTCGCGGGCATCGTCCATGATGAAGACGCGCTTCACATAAAGCTTGACGCCCACCTTGTATTCCGCCTGGTAGAGATCAAGCGGAGCCTTGGCTGGCACATAAAAGAGCGTGGTGTATTCAAGGCTGCCTTCCGCCTTGGTGTGAAACCAGAACAGCGGATCCTGCGAATCGCCGGTGATGGATTCATACAGTTCCTTGTAGTCCTCGTCCTTGAGCTCGCTCTTGGGCCGCCGCCAAAGAGCGCTGGCGGCGTTCACCTGTTCGGTCGTGCGGGTCTTGATCGATTTCTTTTCCGCTTCGTTCCACTCGCTTTTGTCGTAGGTCAAAAAGATCGGGAAAGCAATGTGGTTGGAGTATTTTTTTACAACCTCCTGCAACCGCCAACTGTCGGCGTACTGCTTGCCTTCTTCGTTGAAGTGAATCAGAATGGTGGTGCCTGTGGCAGCGCGCTCAGCAGGCTCAATGTCGAAGCCGGTTTTGCCATCGCTGGTCCAGCGCCACGCCTTATCGTCGCCAGCCTTGCGCGACACAACTTCGATGCTGTCGGAAACCATGAAGGCGCTATAGAAGCCCACACCAAACTGGCCGATGAGATTCGAGTCCTTCTTTGCGTCCCCGGACAACTGCGAGAGGAAGTTCTTGGTGCCCGAGCGGGCGATGGTGCCAAGGTTCGATGCCAACTCCTCCTCATTCATGCCGATGCCCGAGTCGGCGATGGTGAGAGTTTTGTTCTCGGCATCCAGTTCCAGATCGATGCGCGGATCGAACGGAAGCGACTTGTATGCATCGTCCACCAGCGTAAGGTGGCGCAGTCGGTCCAGCGCATCCGAGGCGTTGGAGATGAGTTCGCGCAGGAAGATTTCCGGGTGCGAATAGAGAGAGTGGATGATCAGTTGCAACAGTTGATTGACTTCGGTCTGAAATTCACGTTTCGGCATAGATATCGAACTCCAATAGATATAACTATAAAACGCGAGCCTCCTCCGCGGCAGTACGAGTGAGCCGGCAGCTGCCCAGAGAGTGTTTACGCAACGCGGCACCAAAGAAAAGAAAGGGCGCGGCAGGGGATGCCCTGCCGCGCCCAGGTTGCACGCGATTGTCGGCTAGAAAACGAACTTGCCGCCCAGTTCCAGGTTGCGCATGCCATAGACGCTGGTCACCGCGCCATAGTTCGAGTCCGCGAAGCTTGAGTCGAAGCCCGAGAACTGCGGGTGGTTGAAGGTATTGTAGGACTCGAAGCGAAGTTCAAATCTCGGTCCTTCGCCGGATGTGAGTGGTATGGATTTGAACAGGGACAGATTCCAGTTGAAGAGTCCCGGCCCTACGATCGCGTCTTTCCCGGCGTTGCCCCATCCTTGAGTAGCGCCACCGTTATCCCAGGGTGCGGTTGGTGCTCCGAACGAGTTGGTGCTGAACCATTGGCCAGCCTTCTTGGGGTAGGTGACTTTCGACAACAGGTTCGGACGGTTGTTGCCGCCGTCCAGACTGCCCAGTCCGAGAGTGTCGGGGCCGTTATAGTTGGGGTACTGAGGCACTCCGCGTTGTGCAGTCGTCACACCGGAGATCGACCAGCCTCCGAGAATTTCGTGCGCGGCAAGGTTGGTGCTCTTCGCAAAGAACGGAAGGTTGTAGATGTAACTCGCGTTGAAGATGTGACGCCGGTCCAGGAATCCAGACCCTCGGTCATACTTCGTGTCAAACGGATTGTCGATGATATTGAGATCTTCGTAGACAATATCGATCTCATGGGACCAGGTGTAGGCAAATGTTGCGGAAACACCGTGCCGATTTTCCAGGCGCAGGCCAGCCTGGAACGAGTTGTAGGTGGTGTTGGTCCCGTTCTCCTCCTGGGTGATGGTGGAGTAGCCGGGATAGATCCGATAATGGTTTGTGTTCAACGGGGTCAGATACTTATCGGGGTTGTCCGGGTCCGGTATTTTGCCGGCCACGCCCTGCCGGTCGCAGTAAAGGCTGGTCGGATTGACGGGGCAATCCGGGTCCGAGTTGGTTAATGGCAACGAGTTGATGTTCCGGTCGGCGTTCTGGTTCCAGCCGCTGGAACCCACATACTGCACTTGTGCAATGATCGACGGCGCCAACTGGTGTTGGATACCCAGGCTGAAATTCGCCGTCCCAGGATTCGGATAATGGTATTTGATACTGGTCATCGTGGAAGGAAAGAGCTGTGTCGTTGTCGGCTGGGACCCCGTCAAAACGCTGATGTTGGGGTTAGAGAACTCAACGTTTGTAGCCGAGGGCTGGTATGCAAACGGCGGATTCAAAGCTGCGTTATAGACATCATTGCCCTGAATGCGCTCATAGAACGTGCCAAAGCCGCCGCGGAGAATCGACTTTCCGTTTCCGAAGATATCGAGGGCAAATCCGATACGCGGCTGCCAGGTCTTGTACTCGTTGCTGACCACGCCGCGGGGAAAACCGTTGACGTTGGCTTCCCTGATGCCGTTGAGATAGAACTGTTCGCCGCTCCAATATCCAGTGCCGGGGTAAGTGGACAGCGCCGAGGGAAGCAGAGTGCCGTCCGCCTGAACCGGATTCACCGACGGCGTGGTGTAGTCCGCGGGAATGAAGTTCGCAAACAGGTTGTACCGCTCAAAGGCATGGGGCATTCCGTCGAAACGGACACCGAGGTTAAGTGTCAATCGGGGAGTGATATGCCAGTTGTCGTTGGCATAGCCGCTGTAGTTGTTGTTGACCCAGTGTTTGCCGTACAGACTTTGCAGTTGGGTGAAGCTGGTAGCATCGCCGAGCAGGTAATTGATATACGAGTCTTTCGAAAAGTCGTTCGAGTTGAAAACTGCGGTTCCCTGGGTGTTGGCCTGCAGTTGCTGGTTCTTGTAGTCGTGCAGCCAACTCGCACCAAACTTGAACTGGTGGCGCCCGCGGGTCCAGGACACGTCGTCCCGGTAGTCGAATCCTTCATAGCCGTTCTTCCAGGGGAAGTAGGATTCGGTCCACGTGGTATTCAGCGGCGAGCCCTGTAGATCGACTTCCGGCATATCTTGCCCCGCGTTATCGGCAACCGGGAAGAAACTGCTCGCCGTCCATCCACTGGGCAGTTTGTACGTGGAGCCGGCTCCGGAGGTGATCGGAGTAAGGGTGATCTTGTTGCCGCTGTAAAGGAAAGCCGTCTCGTTGAGCAACGAGGGCGAATACGTCTGAGTCAGCTTGATCGCCACCGAATACGATGGATTGGTCATGGCCGTGCCCACCGTCGGATAGACATTGGTCGTGTCCCACAACGGCGGGAAGAACGACGGGGAGACCGAGTCATGCAGGTAGTGGCCCATCAACTGGTACTTGCTGTTGATGGCGTGATCGATGCGGATAACCTCTTCACGGACGTAGGTTGGCGCCGGAATCGACGCGATGTACTGGGTGCCGTTGTTATGGTTTGGATGCGGGAAGGTCCCCGAATTCAACTGCAGAGTCGCATTCTTGTCGATCAGGCTCCAGGGGATTGTGTAGGTTCCGTCCTCGTTCTTGGGGAAGGGTGTGCCCTGCAGAGAGGGATCAACGTTGTAGGTGGTGGGGTAAACCGGGACAATCGAGCTGGACGGTTCGGTGTAATGTAAGTCCTGCCCGCTCGTCGGGAAGTTGCTGTCCAGAATGGTGTTCATGACCGAAGGCGAACTTCCTTGAATGAGCCTGCGCCATTCCTCGTTGTAAAAGAAGAATGTCCTGTTGCGGTTGTTGTTATACACATGAGGAATCCAGAGCGGGCCGCCGATATTGCCGCCGGGCTCGTTCAATTTGAACTCGGGCGTGGTTTTGCTGAAGTAGTCCTTGGCGTTGTAGGCGGTATTCCGATTGAACTCATACACTTCTCCGTGGAAGTCATGAGTGCCGGATTTGAGCACCATGAGGATGGTTCCGCCGGAGCCCACGCCGTAATCCGGCTGATAGTTGCTGTCCAGAGTCTGGAATTCGGCGATGGCGTCCTGCGAGGGCAGGTTCATGAAACAGCCGCCGCAGCCGCGATCATTCTGTTCGCCCCCATCCAACATATAGATGTTGTGCGCCGTGCGGGCGCCATTGAAGCTGATGCCGCTCGACGCCGTGAGAGCGTTGACCCCGCCAAATTGCGGCAAGTTATTTGACACGCCCAGGCCAAGCGCTGCAAGCGAAGTGACATTGCGGCCGTTGGTTGACAGTTGGGAAACCTGCTGGCCGCTGATCAGTGTGCTGACCTCGCTGCTTTCCGACTGCACCTGAAGGGCGTCCGCCTCCACGGTCACCGTCTGCTGCTGGCTGCCAACGGTGAGGGTAACATCCTCTTCCAAGGTGGCGGCGACGTTCACCACGATGCCTGTCTTTGTATATTTCTGAAAGCCAGACACTGACGTGCTCAGCGTGTAGGTGCCGACACCCACGTTCGCAAAGCGATACGCGCCCGCGCTGTTTGAGGTCACCTGCCTTGCTTGACCTGTCGCCGGGTTCGTGAGGCTGATGGCCGCATTCGGAACCAGCGCGCCGCTGGCGTCCACCACGGTTCCGTTAATGGTTGCATTATCCTGGCCCCAGGCTCGGGATGTGGGCACCAGAAGCATTGCGATGAATGCGAGACACACCGTCAGATATCTCCATGCTGGCTTTTCCGTCATGGGAACCCTTGCAATGTGCTGAATCTGTTGGGTGATCTGGTTCATTTGGTTTGCCTCCTGAGCAAACGGTTACCTGTCATGTGGTCTTACTTTCCGCGGTCGCTCTGTATGGCGCTGAGTTCATCGTTGTGCGTCCGCAAACATGTCACACTTCAGTGCTGAATCCTGGCGATTCAATTCCCGATCCGAGGACGACCATTCAAGCCTGCAGTTGCGCTGAGTTCTGGACCTACCCTGTACTTCGCAGGGACAACTTTGCGGATCTTCTTCGCGGGACCTCTGCGCGTCTGAACGAGTTGCTGGTGCTTGCTTTCCGGTGCTCCGCCCAAACGGCCGGGGACGCGAACTTTCAGGAACGCGGAAGTAAGCGCTTTCTAAATCGGACAAACTTCTACGCCATTTCAGCGGCCTTGTCAAGATGAAATATAAAATTGAGGAGATTGTGGGCTTTTCGGATCATTCGCCCATCGATTACAGGAAAAAATCGCTTTACCCCCAGGATTCGCCCGACGACCCATGCTCGTCGCGATGGCCGCGCCACGCGGAGCTGGAACACTTTGTCCCGCCGGCGAGACGGCCCCAGGGGCGGAGTAAGCGATTGCCGCCGCCGGAATTTCTGCAGCCTCACCTCTGCTTCATCCGCCTGAGGAAGGCTTCGGGAAAATAATCCCACGCGGGTTCGTCCCATCAGCCGTGGGTATGCCGTGTCAGGGGAGAGACCCGTCGCAGGCCTAAAGCAGAACCAGAGTTGGTGTATCCCGGCAGCAGTGGAGCCAAGTCGACGCGACCATCAGGAAGCGGCGACCTCGCCTTCATTGAGCAGGATATAAGGACCCTGGTTCTGCTCCGGTGAATAGTCAACTCTTCGTGAGAAAAGAACCATGAACCTGCCAGATTAAGGTTCTTCCTCACATTTGGTGAAGAACCGCGGTGTTTCATGAAGGGCTTGAGGGGATCGGATTGCCGATATCAATCCCCGCGGCGTTCGGATGCACCACTTCCAGATTCAATCTCCAATCTTGTGGCCCATTCCCAGATTTTGTGCGATGCGTGCGAACCGTCGGAAATCCACTCGGATCTCAGCCCGCTGGAAGGCATGAGATTCCAGTTGCCATGGCTACTTTCCGGTCGTAATTCTTAATTCTGCCGACCTCAATCTTGAGAACGTCGATCGGTGCGTCTCATGGCGATACGTTGCTAACCTCCGTAAAGGCCAACCGGCTCTACAATTAGCCGGCGGGCAAGAGCACTTCCATCCGAAGCAGCACGGAGTGGATCGCTTCCAGCAGTTCTTCGACGTCGGCAGACGCAATCCTGCCGATGGTCCCGATGCGGAAGCACTTGTCTTTCGATAGTTTCCCCGGGTAAATCACGAACCCCAATGACCAAAGCTTCGAATAGAAGTCTGAAAAATCAAATGCTGGGTCGAGAGGGTACCGGAACGACGTAATGATGAAGCTCTGATCCTGCTCCGCGAGATACGCCTCGAAGCCCATCGCTTTCATACCCGTACACAACGTGCGATGGTTCTTCCGGTAGCGCTCCCCACGGGCTCTGACTCCCCCTTCTTCGTCCAGCTCATTGAGCGCCTGTTCAAACGCTAATAGCGTCTGGATCGGCGGAGTAAAGCGAAAATGTCCGCCGCTGCTTTCCATGCTGACCCATTGGTCGTAGAGATCCAGGCTCAACGTCCGCGCATTTCCCCTCGCTGGCTGGAGGGTGTGCCGGTTGGCCAGCACGAAGCCGAATCCAGGAACCCCCTCAATGCACTTGTTCGCAGAGGAGATCAAGAAATCGATATGCGCCCCTGTCATATCAATTGGGATGGCTCCGAAACTGCTCATGGCGTCGACAATGTAAACCGCGTTGGCGTCCGATACGACGCGCCCGATCTCTTCCACTTGATTCAACATGCCGCTGGTTGTTTCGCAATGCACCAACGCGACGTGAGTAATGCCGTTACTGGCCGCCAATCGTTCGGCAACAATCTCCGGAGTAAACTTGCTGTTCTCCGCGATCTCAAACTCATCGAGCGCGATGCCGTGTATGCGCGCGATCTGCGCCATGCGGCGGCCATAGGCGCCGTTCACCATCACCATCAGTTTGCCGTTGTGCGGAATCACCGATGAAAGGACCGATTCAACCACATACGTGCCGCTGCCCTGCATCAGTATGCACTCGTAGGTTTCGCGCGCGTAAGGACCAAGTGCGAGCAGGCGTGAGCGGATGCTTTGAACAAGCTCCAGAAACTCGCTATCGAGGGAACCTAGGTCACGAAGCATCGCCTCTTTCACCGTGACGCTGGTGGCCAAGGGGCCGGGCGTGAAGAGCAGCTTGTCCCTACCGCTCACTCGCATGTCTGTCTTCTTCATCTTTGCCACCCTCCTCAGACGGCATCGATCCCACTCAGGCAATCGTCGAGAATCTTCACTGCGCGATCAAGGTGCCTCTCTTCGATCGTCAATGGCGGAGTGAGAACCAGAGTGGAGCCCATTGACACCTTGAAGCTCAGCCCTTGGCTTAAGGCCCGGTACATCACCTGTTCCGCCTGATCATTTGCCGGCGAGCCATCCGGTAACTGGAGAACAACAGCCACGAGCAACCCCATTCCACGCACGTCATAGATCAACTTATGCTTCTGTTGAAGTTCTCTAAGCTGGTCCATAAAGCGATTCCCCAGGAGCGCTGCGCGTTTGGCCAGTCCCTCGGACTCGATCACCTCTAGAACGGCCAGTGCGGCGGCGCAGGCAACCGGGCTCTTCTCGTGCGTAAAATGGCCGAGCGCGCGATCCTGTCCGATGTCGAGATCTTCGCGCGCCAGCAAGGCGGCTATCGGAACAAAGCCTCCGCCCAATCCCTTGCCAATCACGAGCATATCCGGAACAATGCCGTACTGTTCGCAAGTAAACATCGACCCAGTCCGGCCCAGCCCATGCGGAATCTCATCGAGGATGAGCAACGCGCCGTGGCGGGTACATATCTCGCGGAGCTTTCGCCAGTACTCCGGCGGGGGCACCGTTCCGGTGCTGCGCACCGTCTCGGCGATCACGGCCGCCACATCGCCCTCTTTTTCTAGCACATAATCCATATACCCGGCACATTGCAGATTGCAGCTCTTGCCGCAATGGAAGGGACAGTGCAGCGGCTCGGCAGGCGGGACATGTTCCGAACCCGGCAGCAAAGGGCCGATGTTGTTGCGAAAGAGCATTTCTCCGCCGAGCGAAATGGTGTCGAGAGTGGCTCCGTGAAACGAGTCCCACATCGAGACCGTCTTAAAGCGACCCGTTGCCATGCGCGCCAGTTTGATTGCCATGGAGATGGCTTCCGCGCCGCCGGGCGCAAAGAGGCACTTGTTGAGCGTTCCAGGCGAAATCTCCGCCAGCTTTCGCGCCAGCGCAACCGCATATCGGTTGGTATAGCGGCGCGTGCAGAAGGGAAGTTCTTCCAGGGCCTCGTAGATCGCGGCCTTTACCTTCGGATGACCGAAGCCAACCTGATGCACGCTGTTTCCATGGAAATCCAGATAGCTGCGCCCCTGGGTGTCCACAAGAAAGCTGCCCTCGCAACTGCTCAACGCATTCAGGCACGGAGAGGACAGAGATTGATGCAGAAAATAACGCGCATCTTCGGCCAGAAGTGTGCGGGTCTCGTCATCCAGATTCTCTCTCTGCCAACTCTCGCGCGCGGAAGACAGGTTCACATCTCCCTCCGACTGAGCGATGCTGCCCTTCTGTTCGATATCATTCCTGCTTTGCATTTCCGTTACCTCGCTTTTGCATGGAGTTGTCAAAAACTCTCAAGCAGTCTGCCCAACCTGTTTGTTCTGAATCTGCGTGTCATAGTGATCTTCGGGCTTCCGGCCCCATGACGGAATAAGAACGGCCGCTGCCACAAAAGCAGCTCCGGCCAAGACCAGAAAGAGGCGATCCCATCCAAAGTGTTCACTCACGTAAACTACGACATATGGCGAAAAGAGCGCTCCCAGGTGGCCTATGCCGTCCACTAGGCCGGATGCGGTTCCTGTAGCCCGCGCGGTTCCTATATCCTGGGCAGCGGCTCCCGAGAGCAACGTGTCAGGGCCATACGAGAGCACACCGGAAAGAGAGATGGCGATCCCCGTCCCCACCAGCCCGTAGGCAGCCAGCGCCGGCTGCATCAGCATGACACAACCCAATCCGAAGAGCATCATGGCCGATATCGGAGCCCTTCTCGACTGCATAAATCGGTCCGAAATATACCCCGCCAGCAAAGCGCCCACGATGCCGATTAATTCATAGAGCGAAGATAGATAGCCTGCCGCCTGATAGCCGTACTTTAGCCGGTCGACCATATAAAACGGCAGCCAGAACATCAGGGCGTACCGGCACAGCTCCAAAAAGAAATAGGCGATGCTGATCGTCCATAGCGATGGTTTTCCAAGCAACGTCAACAGGTCGCTCCAATTCGAGCGATCAGGCAACATCGCGGGCTGTTGGCGCGGCGCTTCCGAGGAGAAACCCTTCTCCTCCGGCGTGCCGCTCACGCCAAACGAAAACAGGATCGTGATGCCCAGCAAGATGAGCGCGGGTAACAGAAAACCGAGCCGCCAACCCATCTTAGGGAGGAATACGCGTTCGGTCACTGCCCAGGTTGCAAAGCTGGTTGCGAGAAAACCTCCGAGCACGTAGTTGGTTCCCCACCACGCCATCACGATTCCGCGAATATCGCTGCTGAACCAGCTCGCCATCATCTTCACCAGCCCGGACCAACCCGTCGACTGGCCAATCCCGTTGAGGCATCCGAAAAGGAGCAGCCATAGCAACGATGCGTGCATTCCCATGAACAGGTTGCTGCCGACCACGAGCAACATTCCGCCGGCAACCACGCGTTTGGCTCCGATGCGGTCTGAAAGGAACCCAAAAAAGAATTGTCCAACTGCATACATGAGGCTATAGCCGAACACAACGTTGGCAAGCTCCGAGCTTCGCAACCCGGAGATTCCATGCAGCATCGGTAGAACGATCCCGAGATTCTTGCGGCAAAAATAGAAGCCTGCATATGTGACCCATGTGATGGCAAACACTTGACGACGAACGGGGGCGAGGCGCAACAAAGATCTCCATTTCTAATAGCTGGACCAGAGAAGGTATATCCCGAAGCTGTTGCGCTCAAGTCGATATGACCATCGAGGTATAGCGGCCTGTTGTGAACTGACCGAGGCGGCGATTTGGAGTTCGCCTTAATGCGCGGTGATGAACGCGGAATCGACTGCTTGTGAGCGCCAGCAGGGAGAGGGTTTTACATCCAGCAGCCGCGCCAGTGTTGCAGCCGTGTCATACTGCATGATCGTGGTCTCGATCTTGTAATTGGCGCGGATGCCGGGCCCGCTGATCACCCAGGGGATCTCCAACTCGCTCATCGAGAGACCGCCGTGCGTCCGCCCGATCCCGCCGTGGTCCGCGGTCAGCAAAATCGTGGTCGAGTCGCGCAGCTTCAGTTTGTCCAGCATAAGCAGCAGCCGGCCTAGCATTGCGTCGGTCTTCTCGACCGCGGCGATATATTGGGGCGATCCCCAGCCGTTGCCATGGCCCGCGTTATCGACAAGGTCGAGATGGAGGAACAGAAACTCCGGCTTGTCGCTTTCAAGATATGCAAGGGCATGTTCGAGAGCATCGTCCTCTTTCTCGTCCACGGAGTAGACCTTGCTTGCCACCCCAGGCTCAACCAGCCGCACGTAATCAGTCCAGTCGGTGAAGATTCCGACGCGCGCCGACGGATGCTGCAAATGCTCAAGGCTATAAATAGTAGGGAAAACTCCGGGAGCATCCTGGCAGGCTGCCGCGATTGTGAAGCTGTCCGGCTGCCAGTCATTGGAGGTCACTCCGGTGAGCTCTGTCGGAGCTCCCATGATCATGGCAGCCCAATTGGAACTGCTGCTGGTGGGCATGACCGCACGCGCGTGCATCGACCACGACCCGGATTTGATCAGCCCATGGATGTTCGGAGTGTTGGCCTCGGCAATGCCCTGGGGCGAAAGTCCGTCGACGCCGAACAGAATGACACGTTGTTGCGCTGCAACAGAGGACATACCGGAGAGTGTGAGAACTCCGACGAGGATCAAAGATCGATTGAGTGTAAGATTGCGCATTCTTCGAACTCCACGCGCAGGTGCACTGCGCTTTCGTTATCACTCTCTCAGGAGCGGGGAGCTACCGAAACGTTCAGCAGGTTAAAAGGGCAGACGTTATCGGTTAGATAGAGCATCTTTAGCGCATTAAAGGCGAATGCAGCGTGAGAGGACGGTGAATGTGAACCGAATCGTACATGTTATCTCCCTGTAATATCCCGGCGATACCATCCTGTTCGTAGGTGGTTGCCGTTAACTGAGCACAATGGACAAAAGTGAGGAAATTCCGCCCCAAGAGCTGCATCTGTATGTCGCCCAACTGCGAGATGCCGTTGAGTCTGTGTGCAGAAGCCGCGCCTTCCGCACAAGTCCGAAGAGCTGTGAATTTCTCCGTCATGTAGTCCACCATGCTCTGCTTGGCGATTTCGATCAGTTGAAGGAACGGCTGATTGGAATGACCCTGTTAGGACGCGATGCCAGTTATGACACCGGTTCCGACGCAGGTGTGCGCGTGCGTGCCAATGAGGTACGGAAGCGCCTGATCGCCTGTCGCGAAACCCAACCAGCGGATGCAGTTTTCAGCTTCGAGCTGCCGCCCGGTTCCTACATTCCGCATTTCCTGCGGCGAGCGGATTCGTCTTCACCGTCAGTTTGCCATGCCGATCACGCCATCGAATTGGATGATCGGCCGCCACGCCCCTTGTCGCACCAGCAACTGGCCCTGCCGACACTAGTCGCTCTCTTTCTGTGCACGATGTGCTTACGATGGCAGGTTGCGCAGGAACACCCGTTCATGGCCTTTTGGGAAACCGTCTTTCATGATCGCCACGCAACGTTATATATACAGCCCGTGTATTTCGATAAAGGGCAGGAGCTTATTGCGGCGCAGCAGTTCACGACCGTTGGGCCGTTGCTTAACTTGGCGGGCCAGTTTCATAGCCGTTTCAATTTGGCCAGCGCCGCTGTTCCGCCAACTGCGGCGGGAGATATTCTGATTTCCATCGGAGAAGTAGCGGACAACACGGGCGCACCAGCAAGCGCGCCGGCAGACACGAACCGGATCACATTCATGACCACCTCGCATGGCCGCGAGATCTTCGACCACGGCTCATCGGATCCCCACCGACTGGCAGGCCGCGCCGCGCTGCTGACGATTGCCAATGGGGATCTACGTTCGATTCGTATCGATGGCACCGATAACGCTGCTATCAGATCTTTGATTGATATCCTGTGCGCCCGGGATTCCTTTCCTGAGATGCTCTCGGATACCTTTCAGCGAGGGACGACTACGCAGGCTGTCTTCCTTTTCAAGCAACACTCCGATGTCGTGGTCTTCCACGAACCGCTATCACCCGCACCCGCCGGCGCAACTCAAACGCAATGACACCCAAGTCACGCACACTCGAAGTTTGGCGCGGTCAGATCTTTCTGGCCGCCTGGACGCTCTATGCCGGCTATTACATCTGCCGCAAGGATATGGCAGAGACTGCCGGCGGCTCGCTGTCGCATTTAGCCGTGAGTCTGGCCTGCTTTGGATTGACTTATGCCATAGGTCAGGTTGCGGGGGGCACACTGGCCGACCGGTACGGCGCGCGGCGAACCGCCTTGGCGGGCGCAGCCATTTCGGTTTCATGCACACTTCTGCTCGCTTGGCTCTCACGACCGGCGCTGGCGCTGGTCCTCCAACTCGGTAACGGCCTGGGCCAGGGCTTCGGCTGGCCGTCATTGTTGAAACTGATCGGGGCTTCCTTCAAGCGGGGCGAGCGGGACCGTGTCCTGGGCTGGTGGAGTTCGAGCTATATACTCGGTGGATTGCTCGCCACTTCGCTGACCGCGTGGTTGGTCGACCACGCCGGTTTCGCCGTGCAATCTGGAATCCAGCCGGCCTATATCGTCTCCTCCGCGATCCTGTTTTGCGCAGCCGTCTTCTTCTACGCCACAACCAGGGGTGTGCCCGATCCTTTGTTTCCTTCCAAGCGCGGCCTGTCAACGGACAGCCGCGCCACGCAGGCGCATGAATGGAGCGTCTTGCTGAGGAACCGCAGAGTCCAGATCATCTCGTGCATGTACTTCTTTCTCAAAATGACTCGCTATACGCTGCTCTTTTGGCTGCCTCATTACCTGATCTCGGGCTTTGGCTACAGCGTGCATGGGGCCGAACACACGGCATCTTACTTCGAGTTTTGCGGATTTCTCGGTCCGCTTGCGGTCGGCTATGCCGCGCAGCGGTGGTTTCGCAATCGGCACATGGCGCTTGGCGCATCCATGTTATTCACACTTGCGTTCGTCTGCCTTCTACATCCGATGCTCGCTGAAAGCGGCTGGTTTGGCATGGTGGTTTCCATTTCCCTGATGGGCATTCTTATCCATGGCGCGGACCTTCTGATGTCCGGCATGGCGGTTCTGGACGCGGTTCCGGAACGACTGCATGGAAGAGCTACGGGGCTGGTGAACGGATTCGGCTCGATCGGCCAAGTCATCTCGCCACTGCTCGCAACCATCTTTGTGGCGCGGTTGGGATGGACCCAGCTTTTCGATCTCTTCGTTTTCTTCGCGTTGATCGCAGGCAGCATCTGCGCGTTCGGAGCGCATCTCACCCCTCCCCTAACCCCGCCAACTAACCGTTCAGTGCTTGAGACGGCGGAGCAGCCGTTATAACCTGCGAAGGTGAATTCAAAACAAACGCAAATCGCCCCTTCAATAAAAAGCTTGCCACCCCTCCGCGCAGTCATTCTGGACTGGGCTGGAACCACCGTCGATCACGGGTCGGTCGCGCCCGTGCTTGCCCTGCAGAGTCTCTTTCTCAGGCATGACATTGCTCTCTCCTCAGAGAACGCGCGCAAGGATATGGGCCTGCTCAAGCTGGACCATATTCGTTCGATCCTGGCCTTGCCCAATATTCGCACCGAGTGGCACGAAAAGACCGGGCGATTTCCCGGCGAAGCCGAAGTCGTCTCCTTGTTCGGCGAATTTGGGATCTTGCAGTTGGAGATTGTGGCGCAGCATTCCCAAGTAATCGCGGGCGTCGCCGATACGGTTCAGCACTGGCAACAGCGCGGCCTCCGCATCGGCAGCACGACCGGCTATACGCGAGAGATGTTGGATCCTGTTCTAATCCAAGCCCGCAAAGACGGCTATTGCCCCGACGCATCGGTCTGTCCCGATGAAGTGGGAGCTGGCCGCCCTCTGCCATGGATGCTCGCGCGCAACGTACAACTTCTGGACGTATACCCGCCGTCGTCGTGTGTAAAGATTGGAGACACCGTCAGCGATATCGAGGAAGGCCGAAATGCGGGCATGTGGACCATCGGCCTCACGCGCACCGGTAATTTGGTTGGCCTCGATGCAGATGCATGGACAGCTCTGCCAGAAGACCAGAAGTCTGAGAGAATTCGGTGTGCAGAGGAACAGCTTCTTGGCGCCGGTGCTGATTTTGTTGCCGAAGACCTTCCCGCGTGCGATCCCATTCTGGACTTGATCGACGAACAGTTGCAAGCGATGACATAAATCTATCTGCCTCTAATCAACCTATGAATGCAATAGAAACGAGCTCCTTTTCTGTGGGTCTGAGAAAAGGAGCTCGTCGCTTGTTATGGACCGAATTAAGCGCCAGTTGGACGCTAAACCCCACGCAGGGATTGCAAGCAAGAATAACAGCAGATGAAATCGAAATACGTACCGTCCACCGATTCGCTCTTCTTCAACCCATCATTGTAGCTGTAACTGTCTCTGCGGGCATTAAGAACCGATGAACAGCGGATTGGATCGATGAATATTTGTGAGTGTCATTCTTAATCTCTTATGCCTTTCAATGTATCCCCCTCTATTTTGCCTCCTAACGTTCACAACTGCGGTGACCAAACCTACTGAACGTTTCAGATTCCGCTGATCTCTCCTAAGCTGGCATCGACAGCTGCTGAAGTACTGAGCACTGGCCTAGCGGCGAAAACTCGGCTCGCACTATCGCGAGGATAGTATCCGTCCTCCGCAGGATAAAGAGCACCTCGGTTACTGCCAAGGGAAGACGGCACTGATAAGACTGGGCGCTCTCCTCCGATTAACCGTTGTCCAACATTTAGGAGTGTTGACAAAATGCGAATCACTACAAATCTGATGCGACACGGATATATCTTTCCACTCGCAGGTCTCCTGCTCGCCCTTCTGTCAGTGGTCCCTCCAGCCGGCGGGCAAGCCGTACATGGAGCGATCATCGGCTCAGTAATGGACACCACCGGGGCCGTGGTGCCAGGCGCCACCGTAGTCCTGACCGACACAGATAAAGGAGTCGTGCGCACTACGACGAGCAACGCCATCGGCGAGTATCAGTTTCTAGACGCCGATACGGACCACTATAACGTGGAGGTTGATGCTCGCGGATTTGAGAAGTGGACCACAACAAGATTACAGTTGAACACTCTGCAAACCTTGCGCATCGATCCGAAGCTGGTCGTTGGAAGCGCCTCGACCACCGTAAGTGTCGCGGGCGAAAACACCGGCGTGATCCAGACGGAGACACCGACGATCACTACCACTTTCAACTCCGACGATGTGCTTGACCTCCCGACAAACTTCCGGGCCAGTGCGGCGGGTACGTCGGTACTAGGGGCCATGTCCGCCATGCCCGGTGTACAGGCCGATCAGGGGGCCTACGCGGTTGAGGGAAATCTGCCCTTCCAATCGGACATGACCGTGGATGGAATCACGAACATCGCCGTCGGGCACAGCGGCACTCCTGTGATCTTCCCCAGTGCTGACGATGTAGCGTCCATTCAACTTACTGGCGTGCTGGCGCCTGCTGAATTCGGCGATCCGGCGCAGGTGTCGGTTACCACGAAAGGGGGTTCGAATACATTCCATGGCTCGGGATGGGAATATCACCAAAACTCTGGCATGAACGCCAATACCTTCGGATCCACCGTCAGGCCGCACATGGTTTCAAACGCTTTTGGCGGAAAGATCGGTGGCCCGGTCATCATTCCCAAACTATACGATGGCCGGAACAAGAGCTTCTTCTTCGTCGATTACGAGGGCTTCCGTCTTCCAGAGAGCGTGGCCATGGAAGCAGTAGTGCCGACGGCGGCTATGAAGAGCGGCGATTTTACAAACTACTCAAATCCCTCGGCCGCCTACACTGGCTTAACCGATCCTTATACGGGTGCTAGTTGGGGCAACACGATTCCAGGATCGGCCATCAGTTCGGTTGCAAAGGCGTTCTTGCAATTCTACCCCGACCCGAATACACCGGCGACGCTGTCAGGGGGTGGTACAGTTCCCACGACCGCCTACGTGAACGGAGAATCGCCAAACTACTACAGCAATGTATCCCAGCCTACGCACTCTGACCAGGTAGATGTTCGCGGCGACCAGTATTTCGGCTCAAACCAGAAGTTCCTGCTGTGGGGCCGCTACAGCTATTACAACTTCCCGAGCACAACGGCGTACAACCTGAATTTCGATCCCAGCGTAAATATCTACGACTCATCGAATATGACTACGAGCCTCAGTTGGACGGTAAAGCCGAACCTGATTAACGTGTTTCTCTTTGGTTTCACCCGCTGGAACAATGGGGATAGTAATCCTTTTGACGGTAAAGGCTTCGTGCAGGGTCTGGGCTTCACTGCAATGAATGATTTGTGGTACAACGGCTTCCCCTATGTTTCATTCACAAATATCACGTCCCCGCCGGCTGGAGGCCTCAACAGTACCGATGAGGATAATACTTACTCCTATAGCGACAGTTTGTCATGGACCAAGGGAGCTCATGCCCTGAAGTTCGGCGGGGATGCTCGCACCTACACATACATCGGAGGAACTGGAATAAGCACAGGCGATAACTATGGCAACTTCTACTTCACCAATGTAGGCAATGCTGTCGGTGCGTTCACGGGCGTTGACTTTGCGGACTTCCTGCTGGGTGTTCCCAACAATTCGAGTTATGACGACATCACCAGATATGTCGACGGCGTGGACGCGGAATATCATGTATACGCTGAAGATCATTGGAGGGTCACACCAAAACTGTCAGTCGACTACGGTGTGAGATATGAGTATCGTCCCGGTTTCTATGACAAGAACGGATTCGTTGCCAATATGGATTACAGCGTGCCCCTTTCGGCAAGGGTTATCTATCCCACCTTCCCGCAGCCAAACCTCCAGTCGCCATCCACTCTGGCCTCCGCCAATGCCTGTGATCCGGACGGCGTCAACAACACCAACAGCGCGATGGTGAATGGCGCGCCCTGCATGCCGGTTGTTTCCAACACGGCCGCGCACATGCCAAGGGGCTTGCGCTACGTAGATAAGAATCGCATCCTGCCTCGATTGGGCTTTGCTTATCGCCTGACAAACGACGGTAAGTGGGTTGTGCGCTCCGGGTTCGGCTTGTACAACGTCACGGTCATGGGCCAGACGTTTCATTCTTTAACTGGAACCATTCAGGGCAGTTCGTCTGAATATACGAACGCCATCAATCCAGGCACGGGTCAGCCACTCTACGCATGGCCGCAGATTGGCTACGGTTCCGGAACCAGCGGCTGCACTAACTGCTACGGCACCAACGAATTCAACGCAAGCATCGACATTCATTATCACGACGCGGAGACGGCCCAGTGGGCTTTGACTCTCGAGCATGACTTGGGCCGTGGCTACGGTATTCGCGCATCCTACACCGGCTCCGAAACATCCCACCTAAACTTGAAGCAGGACGAAAACACACTGCCGCTCTCGAATTCTGTTTCAGCCTACAATCAACCGTTCAGCGCTCGCAGATTCCCTAACTGGGGCATCCTGATGAACTATAGTTCGCAAGCCAATGCAAATTCCAACGCACTCGAAGTTGAAGCCAAACACCACATGGAAAACGGTCTTCAGTTCGACTCAACTTTTACATGGACCAGGGCTCTGTCCGATAACAGTGGTGCAAGCGACACGAACTACCCTTTCGAGCGCGGCGGCGGAGACTTCGCCTCCTGGGTGTATGACAAAAAGCTGGACTATGGAAATACGCCAGGTCCCCGGCGCTTGCATTGGCTGACCACCTCGATCTACCAGCTCCCTGTCGGCCGTGGCAAGCAGTTCGGCGCAAACATGCCGCGGGCTCTCGATGTGGTCCTCGGCGGTTGGCAATTGAGCAACATTTTCACCTGGCAAACGGGTGCGTATATTACGCCGACGTTCGCCGGTGGGGAAACTGACCCATCCGGTACTGGTTCGGGACTCGGCACTTCTCTGGCAGGATGGATCCCCACGGAAGCCTCACAACACCCGGACCTCGTGGCGGGCGTGAGATGGAAGCCCACACACCAAGGCCGTTCAGGCTGGATCAACCCATCTGCTTTTGCCTGCCCCGGCTGGAGTGCCTGGGTACCGGGCGAGGCCTGCGATACAGGCGCCGGCTACAATGCTGACGGAACTCCTGTCTCCGCCGACGGTCCTCCGCTTCCCATCGGCCGCTTCGGTAATAGCCGAATTGGCACAGTGGTAGGCCCTGGCTATGTCGACCTGAACAGCGGCCTCGCGAAAGTCTTCCCGCTCACGGAGCGTTTTAAGCTCCGCGTCGAAGCGAGCTTCACCAACGTGGCGAACCACACCAACCTAAACGAAAATAATCTTAACCTGGAGCTATCGAGCGCCAGCTTCGGCGTTGTCACAGCGGGACTCGGAGGCCGTAGTGGTCAGATCGCGGCTCGGCTGGACTTCTAATCACACAGCAGGCAATCAAATGGCGAGTGGGCTTGGTCCACTCGCCATTTGATTCCGAGGAACCCACGTATGTCTTGAATGAGGTCCTCTGGATGCGCGTGATCTCATAGTTGCCGAACGTGAGGGGATATTCAGCGTGTTTTGTGGAATTGCATTTGGATCGCTCCTGAAAACGCCGATGTCGCTGGGAGGAATCTGGAGTGCTTTTCGCGATAGCAGGCGCGTTTCTCAATCGCAGCGCAACGCAGCGGTTGGATTCACCCTGGTCGCGGAGTGGGCCGGAGTCAGTGTCGCGAGGAGCGCAACCAGGATCAGCAAGCCGGTCGCTGCGGCAAAGATCGCCGGATCGTGCGCGCTGACGTTAAACAGCAGGCTTTGGAGCACGCTCGAAAGCGCTGCTGCCAACACCAGTCCGAGAATTGCTCCAGGAACAATCAGACGCAGCGCGTTGGTCAGAACGAGCTGCAGAATATCGGCTCGCGACGCTCCCACTGCCATGCGGAGCCCGATCTCCTGGGTACGCTGGACCACGAAAAAGGCGATTACTCCGTAGAGTCCAACCACGGCGAGAACAAGACCTGTGCAGGCAAAGAATCCGACCAGCAGCATCTCGAAGCGCGGCCGGTCTGCCAGTTTGCCTACTCGTTCGGAAAGCGTCTTGATTTCGACCGGGGCGGTCGGATCGAGCGATGCGACTTGCGACCGGATCCAAGCATCGGTTGAGCCCGGCTGCAGCGATGTCTTCAGAATCAGAACCGAACTCCGATCCCAATCCTCCGCTCGATTACGCCGGAGCTGGTAATATTCCGGCTCCTCGCCGCCGGCGAGGCCGCCGTTCTTTACATCCGCCGCAATACCCACCACAACGCAGACTGGGTCGCTTTCCGCGGGCGCGCCATGGTGAAGGTGCAATCGCTGCCCAATAGGGTCCTGGCCAGCAAACAGGCGGCCCGCAAGCGACTTGCTCAGAACCACGAAGTGATCGTTCGAGGTGAGTTCCGCCTCCGTAAACCCCTGCCCCTGCACGATCGGGATCTGTAAGGCTCGAAAGTACTCGGGGGTCACCCATCGGGAAGCCACTGTGCCTCCTGTCCCGGAGGCGAGAACAGGTTTGCCTTCCACCTGCAGCGAGGCATACACCTGGTCGCGGTGAGATCCACCCGGCGGCAGCGAGTCGCTGATCGCAAAGGCCTCGACGCCCGGCCCATAGCGAAGACTGCGCTCCAGGCGTTGAAAGAACGCCATCTGGCTGTCGGGGGTTGGGTAGGATGTTTGACCCAGCGAGATAGCGGCGGTCACGATGTGCTCCGCGTTCATTCCAAGGCTCTGGTTCTCAAGGTTCCAAAAGCTGCGCGCCAGCAGAACTCCTCCGGCAAGAAGCACGACGCTGGCGGCAATCTGCGCAATCACCAGCCAACGCTGCAGCAGGGCATGACGTAGGTTCAGGCGCGTGCGGCCGGTCAGAACTTCTGGACCCGCTCTGCGCATCCCCGCCATCACTCCGAAGAAGACCGCGCAGAGCACAGAGGTCGCGAGAGCGAAGATCAGAATCCGAAGATCGATGCGCGCCTTGCCCAGGAATGGCATCCCGTCTGGAGCCATGGCGATGAACAGCCGCAATAGAAGCAGCGCGAAGACGCACCCTGCCGCGCCACCGGCTACAGACAAAGTGAGGGAGTCCGTTAGCGCTTGCCGGAGCAGGCGTATCCTGTTGGCTCCCAATGCCGACCGTACAGCCAGCTCCTTTTCCCGGCTTGCGCCGCGCGCCAGCAGGAGACTGGTCACATTGGCGCATGCAATCAGCAGGACCGCTAGCACCAAGCCCAGCAGAATCCACGCGGCAAGGCTTACCTCATGTATCTGGCGATCGCGCAGCGACCTTACCCGCAGGTGCACTTCCTTGCGGAACGGCGCGGGTGCCAGGCGCAGCGAGTAGTCAAACAATGGCTCGAGCTCGGCCTTTGCCTGCTCTACGCTCACTCCCGGCTTGAGCCGGGCATAAGCCCACATGGGATGGCCGGGGTCGGCATGGCGCTCCGCAGCCACGTCCAGCGCCTGCGGCAACAGCACATCGGCTGCCTGCAACCGCGGCATCTCAAAGTCCTTGGGCAGAACCCCAACGATCTCCGTGGCGTTGCCGTCGACGCGGATCAGCTTGCCCACCGCTGCAGGATCCCTGCGAAAGCGGCTCTGCCACAGGCCATAGGTGATCAATGCCACGCGCGGTCCGTTGGGCCGGTCTTCGTTGGCAGTGAAGTTCCTGCCCACCAGCGGCGAAACACCCAGAGTGGGCAGAAAATTTCCCTCCACACGGGCACAGTCAAGCCGCGCGGGGTTGCTCTCCGTCAAATCGCAGGGCGAGGTCCAGATCTCGGAAGTGAGCGATACGAAAGGCTTCTGATTGTCCTGCCACTCATAGTACGAGCCGCCCAGCATGAACTCCTGCGGCTCGATGGGCGCAGTCAGCCCTACTGAGACCAGGCGGTCCGCATCGCCGTAAGGCAGGCTGCGGAAGAGTATTCTGTCCACAACGCTGAATACTGCAGTAGTTGAGCCGATCCCCAGCATCAAGGTCAGCACCACCGTCACAGAAAACGTGGGATTGCGCCGGAATCCGCGCGCTGCATAGCGCACGTCCTGCATCAAGGTTTCCAGCCAATACCCCGGTCGCGCTTCCCGGCACTGCTCGCGCGTGCGTTCGACCCCGCCGAAGGCAATTGCCGCCTGCCTCCGCGCTTCCTCATTCGACATTCCAGCCTGGAGGTTCGCTTCGATTTGCTGGTCGAAGTGGAATCTCAGTTCCTCATCCACTTCGCTGTGGCTCTTGCCAGCGAAAAGGAAGCGTAGGCGGGTGAGAAAATCCTGGAGCACTTTGCCTCCTAACTTTGTTCCAAAACCAGCGCCATGGCACCTGCCAGCCGGTCCCAGCTTTCGACCTCCGCCTTCAACTGCCGTTTGCCCGTGGCTGTCAGGGAGTAATACTTGGCCTTTCGGTTGTTCTCCGACGCCTTCCAGTCGGCCTCGATCCACCCCTTGTATTCAAGTCGGTGCAGGGCGGGGTACAGGGATCCCTGCCCGATCTGAAACACATTCTGCGAGGCCTGTTGGATGCGCTGGGCGATTCCCCATCCGTGCATCGGCTCAAGCGCCAGCGTGCGCAAGATGAGCAGGTCGAGTGTTCCCTGCAAAAGATCGGTCGGCTGTGGCAAGTTCTTCCCTCGACGTTCTACAAGAAAAATGAATCACTGTCCTGTCGATTGTCAAGGGGGAACTTTCTCCCACAGGTCTGAGTCCCAGTTTCGCCTTTCCAGCAAATCAATTCATGCGATTCTTCTGAGCGCATTTCCAGTGAGACCGGCGGTAGAAATGCCGCTTGGGCTGTGACCATCAGTCGAGACTCAAATAGGTGGCCAGGTATCCAGCAACCAACCTGTTGACATTCTGCCTATGATGCGCCAGTCTATAGGCAGACAATCAACAGGAGAGCGGACATGCCGGAGAGCAAGTCGGACGTTTTGCAGGGAACGCTGGACCTGATGGTGCTGAAGACGCTCGAGTCGATGGGACCGCTGCACGGATATGGCATTGCGCGGCGGATCGAACAAGTGAGTGGAAACACGGTCAGTCTCAACCAGGGAACCATTTATCCCGCGCTGCTGCGGCTCGAACAGCGAAGGTGGGTGGAGGCCGAATGGGGCACCTCGGAAACCGGGCGCCGGGCCAAGTTCTACTCGCTGACCCGCAGCGGGCGGAAACAAATCGAGCAGGAGACCGAGAACTGGGAGCGCGTGGCCGCGACGATGGCTCGCTTCCTTGCCCCGTCGAATTAGGAGGCAGAAATGGATTTCATTCGGATTGTCCTCAGTCGTTGTATGGCTCTATTCCGCAGAAAGACGCTCGACGCTGATTTGGACGAGGAGTTGCACGCGCACATTGAACTGGCCATCGAAGAGAATCGTGAGCAGGGGATGAATGAAGAGAAGGCGCGCACTGCCGCTCTGTGCGCGTTTGGCGGCCTGACGCAGATCCGCGAGAACTACCGCGCGCAGCGCGGGCTGCCGCGTCTGGAACAGGCCGCTCGCGATATCCGCTATGCTGCTCGTCGACTGCGTAAATCGCCCGGTTTCGCGCTCACCGCAATCCTGACGTTGGCGCTTGGCATTGGCGCGGCTGAATGAGGTGCAGGTGAGCCTGCCGGTGCTGGTTTTTGCAGCTGCGCGGTCGGTAGCCTCGGCGCTGGTGTTTGGCATCTTGCCGGCGCTGCGTTCGCTCAATACGCAGCCGCAGGATGCTCTGCAGGCCAACTCCTTGCGCACCGTCAATTCGCGCCAGGGCAGCCGCATGAGCGGCATTCTAGTTGCGGGCCAGGTGGCTTGCACCGTGGTTCTGCTCATCGTCACGTCGCTAGTGCTGCACAGCTTTTCGCGCCTCTTGCACGAGGATCGCGGGTTTGATTCCAGCCACATCGCGATCGCAGAGGTCTATCTTTACTCGCCGGCGTACGACGACAAGGCGCCAAACGCGGAGGTGATGAAACGGGACTTTGCCGACCGCGCGCTGACGGCATTGCAGAAGCTGCCGGGAGTGCAATCGGCGACAGTCACCAGCGCGATGCCGCTGGCGGGCGAGACCTGGATCGACGAACTCACCCGCCCTGATCACCCCATGCCAGAGGCGCAGCGTCCGCTTGTGAATATGCGCTGGGTCAGTCCAGACTATCTCGCGACCATGCAGATCCCGCTCATTGCAGGGCGCAATTTGGCGGCCTCGGATCGTGCCAATCCGTATGTGGCGCTGATCTCGGAACGGACAGCCCACGAGGCGTTCCCAGGCGAGAATCCGATCGGACGGCAGATCGCCGACATCGTTCCAGACGGCCAGGAGCCGGTCACCGTGATCGGCGTGGTGGCCGATACGCGCATCAACGGGCTCAAGGATACGGCAGCCATGGTCTACATGCCCTATTGGAGCTTTATACCGCGGTCACTCTCTTTCCTTGTGCGCAGCTCTCAGGCCAGCGACACGCTCATTTCCCCAATGCGCCAGGCCTTGTGGGGAATCGATCCTCAGGTGGCTATTCCGTCCCTCAAGTCGCTGGATGAGCAACTGAGCGACTCGGTATCGACGGAGCGATTTCAAGTGGTAGTGCTGACGAGCTTTGGCGCGGTGGCGCTTTTGTTGGCGCTGTTGGGCGTGTACGGCGTGATGGCGTACTCGGTTTCACTGCGGCAACAGGAGTTCGGCATTCGCATAGCACTGGGCTCCGGTAAGGGCGCATTGACAGGATTGGTTCTGCGCCAGACTGCGCAGCCCGTTCTACTAGGCACGGGTGCTGGACTCGCGATGGCGTTGATTGCGCTACGCTGGGTGCGCAGCCTGCTTTACCAAACGCCCGTCATGGACCCGGTGGCGGTGGGCGGCAGTATCCTGCTGCTATTGGTTGCCGCGGCGATAGCAGCAATCCTCCCAGCCAGGCGCGCAGCCTCCACTGACCCGATGCGCGCGCTGAGGATGGAGTAGGTGTCGACGGCAGATTGGATGCGCGTTCTGCTCAAGGCCTGGCCGCTGGTGATCACGGAAGCCCGATGCCGATCTTGATTGACGTTAGATCGCCTGGGCGTATTTCCAGGGTAGCCGGCGGTGGAAATACAAGTGGTCGTTTATCGAGAATATTGCGAGCGCCGATTCGCGAATACTGGGCGACTTCTCATTCCCTATGCCAGACTTGAAGGCATAGGGAGGAAAGCAATGGCCAATAGTCAGCCAGTGACTTGTCAGATTCGGTACACGCTCGATCTTGCCCAGCTTGGCGCGTTTGAAACCTACGCACGCACCTGGATGTCGCTCATCGAACAGTACGGTGGCGTCCACCATGGATATTTCATCCCCAGGACTAATCCAGACGAAGTGGGTGCGAGCTTCCCGGGCCTCGGCTACGATGGCCCAACCGACGTCGCCATCGCGATGTTCACGTTTCCTGACGAAGAGAGTTACCGGCTCTATCGCAAAGAAGTTGCAACCACCGCGGCGTGCATAGTGGCCGCCGCTCTCGTGCGAGAGTCGGGCTGCTTCACACGATACGAACGCCTTTTCCTTCAGCCCGTAACCAGGGCATGAAGTATCCAGCGAAGCGGTAAGCGATCACTACTGATAAACGCCGCGGTGTCTCTCTGCCATTTACATGTATTGGTCTGTGCCAATTCGCCTATTGGGCCGCGGGACACAACACTGTCGGGACTTGTCTGAAACCTGCAGCATTGGATGACCGGGGGGACAGAAACGCCGTGTACCCGATTTCAGGTGGCATCTCCTGTACAGTCCCTCTGCCTCTCGTTATTTCTGGGCTCAAAATGCCAGGCGTGAGTCTGAACTCGAAGTCTTCGGAGATAGCTTCACGTCCTCGTGCCATTGGTATTTGCGTTCCTGCGGCGTCTGGGGTATTGTCGATGCGACCCTGACAGAGATAGAGAACCCGCGATGAAATTCCAGCGACGGACTGTGTCGGTAATTGCAATCGCAGCAGCGCTGTTGTGTCTAACCATCGCCGGCGTAGTTTTTTTACGCGTGGAAGGCGCTCTGGACCGATCGAGAAAGCAAGCGACAGAGCGGGAACTGCTGGACGTCGAGGTCGGGACGCTGGGTGGTCAGCCGAATCCAGGATTCGAGGGAATCACGGCTCCGGCGGTCTTCAAGGGCGCGGCTCTGTTTCAAGGGCATTTTTACCTTTCCGGTCCGGCCGGCCTCTACGCGTACGCCCTGGAAGGAACGTTGGAGCAAATTTACCGAACGGGAATGGATCTGCCAGCGGCTCCGTTAGGGCAGATGGCAGTGGGGACGCTCACCGATTCGAGGCAACCGGAGTTGCTGATTGCCACCCTCGGCGAGGGCGTACTGGCGTTTGATGGCAGTCGCTTCCGGCAGATTCGAGCCATTGAGGAAAGCGCGCGCGCAATTACCGCCTTGTTGCCGCTGGCTTCCGGACGGCTGCTGATGGGCACCGCCAAACTGGGATTGCTGGTATATGACGGCAAGACTCTCAAGAGATTCCACACCACAACGGACAACGTGTATGTGACGGCGCTCGAGGGAACTGAAGCCGAGTTGTGGATAGGCACGCTGAACGATGGACTGCTCTACTGGCATGGCGGCCAGACCGAGCGCATCGGGGAAGACCAGGGACTGCCTGACCGGCGGGTGGAGCAAATCGCCTTGACCGATGGGCGAGCCTATGTGGGTACTCCGATGGGCGTTGCGGAGGTTCGGGCAGGAAAGATTGCACGGGTGGTGGCGAAGGGCAGATATGCCCATGCGCTGCTTCCCGATGGGGACTTCCTGCTGGTGGGCCAGGTGGACGCCGGCGTGATGCGTGTTTCGCTGTCCGGACAGGGAAACTACGATCGGGCACGGCGGCCGATTGCCGCGCAGGCAGGAGCCGGGGAGTCAACTGGCCAGCCATCGACAGGCGATCAGGATTCGGGCCGCAGACACGCAAACCATCCCTCGCTGACCAGGGCCCAGGCCGACCGGCCAGCATCCTTCACCGTAAAGAGTTCGATTGAGCAGTTCCTGGTGGTCGGGAATGTCCGCTATGCGCTGGCCAGCGACGGATTGCTGCGCCTCGAAGCCGATGGAGAATGGCGAAAGATCCTGGACGGCGGCAGTGCGCAGTTGACGGACAGAGACATCTCCGCATTGCTGGTCGCCTCCGATGGGAGGATTTGGGTGGGCTATTTTGACCGGGGGCTGGACATCCTGACGGCCACGGGCGAGTTGGTTCAACACGTAGAGAACGAACATGTGTTCTGTGTAAACAGGATTGTGGAAGATGTGCGGCAGGGCGAAGTTGCCGTGGCCACGGCCAACGGGCTGGTCCTGTTTGACCGCGATGGACACCAGAAACAGGTATTGGGGCGCGACGCTGGATTGATTGCAGATCACGTCACGGACGTGGTTCTTTATGGTGATGGAATGGCGCTGGCGACTCCGGCTGGGATCACGTTCCTGGATAAAAGCGGCGCAAACAGCATCTACGCCTTCCAGGGGCTGGTGAACAACCATGTGTACGCCCTGGGCGCCAGTCAAGACAAACTGGTGGCCGGAACCCTGGGCGGGCTGTCGCTGCTGATCGACGGCGAAGTGCGCAGGAATCTCACCACGGCGACTTCGGGGCTTAAGCACAACTGGATAACAGCGCTGGCGCCTGTAGGCAGCGATTGGCTGGTGGGAACGTATGGTGCGGGCGTGCTGCGTCTCGCGGCCGACGGCAGCGTTACTTCAACCGATGCGGCACACCTGGGAGTTGTGGTGAACCCTACGGCCATGGCGGCAGACGGACGGATGGTGCTGGCTGGAACGCTGGGGCAAGGGCTGATGGTGGGCGATGCGACAGGCACGCGCTGGAGGACAGTTTCCGCTGGGCTGCCATCGTTGAATGTAACGGCGTTGGCAATCCGCAGCGGCGTGGTGTACGTGGGTACGGAGAACGGGCTGGTGAAGATCTCAGAAGACAAGCTGCAATGAGGAACGCGATGAGACGGGCAATAAAGATGCGGGCTGGTTGGATGTTTGCGCTGTTGATGGCCTTGCGAATGGCGGCGTATGCCGACAGCGGCGTTCTGGTTCCCACAGACAAGCAGGCGCCCGACCCGTCAATTCTGTCGCTGACCGAGATGCAGGTGGAGATCCACGTGGACAACGGCGACGCCCGCGTGTGGGTGCGGCAGGTCTTCACCAACCACACAGGTTCTCCCCAGGAGGGCAATTATCTGTTTGCCTTGCCCGGCGGGACCACGGTCTCCGACTTCGCCGTCTGGGATGGCCCGGTGCGCATTCCCGCCGTCATCCTGGAGCGCAAACGAGCCAAAGCGCTCTACCAGGAGTTGAAGAGCCAGGCTATCGATCCCGGTCTTCTGGAACAGGGAGAACGTACCGAGGACGATGCCCGCCGCAACTCCGTATTCAGTGCGCACGTCGTTCCTATTCCGGCTTACGGCACCAAGCGGCTGGAGATCGAGTATCACGAACACATTCCCGTCGCAGCGCGGAAGAGCTATTTCCTGCTGCCGCTCAAGCCGGACGCCTATGCCAGCCAGAAGGTGCAGAAGCTTTCGATCCACTTCGAACTGCACTCAGCGGGGCGGCTCAAGGATTTTGCTTTTCAGGGAAAGATTCTGCCCTTCCGGATCGAACAGCAGGACGAGCATACGATCAAGGCCAGTGTGGATGCGACAAATGTCGATCTTGCCGAGGACTTTGCGACGATTTGGACGGTGAACGAGCCCGGCAATGCGCTGGAAGTGATCGCTTTCCGCGACCCGAATCCCACGAGTCCCTTGGCGGATGCGAATGGGCCCGAAGCGCAAACCGGCCCCTCCTCTGCCAGGAAGGGAAAACAGAAGCAACAGACAAAAGCTCTGCCGGAGCCGGGCTTCTTTGAGACGCTGGCGCAACTGTCGGTTCCGCCCTCCGCGAGCGCTGCCGGAGCAGTGGGCGGACGTACGGTGGTGGTGCTGATGGACACCTCGCTCTCCATGCAGTGGGAGAAGCTGGAGCGCAGTTATGCCGCCGCGGCGAAACTGCTGGAGAGCCTGAGTCCGCAGGACAGATTCAACTTGCTGCTTTTCAACACCAGGGTCGACAGCTTCAAGCCCGCTCCCGTGAAGGCGGAGTTAGCTCAGGTTACCTCAGCGATGGATTGGCTGCGGCAGAGTCATCTGCGCGGCGGGACCGATTTAGAGAAGGTGCTGGAGCAGGGATTGGGGCAATTCAACGAGGCGGGGGCATCCGCTGAAGAGTCGGCGCTGGTGCTGTTGACCGATGGCGAAGTGACGCGCGGGATCATCCAGACCGGGAAACTGGCCGATTGGTACGCTTCCAAATGGAAGCAGATCCCCCCGGGACGGCGGCCCAGGACCGATGTTTTTGCGGTTGGCGACGATGCGAACCTGCCCTTGCTGCGCATGTTGAGCCGCAATGGCGGAGTGATGGAACAGGTACTGTCGACCGAGCCGGTGGATTACAAGCTGGCAGCGTTTCTGGGTAAGGTAGGGCGCAGTCCGGTGGGGGACCTGGGCCTGGCCGTTGCTCCGCGAGCCGCGGTGGACAAGATATATGCGCTGGAGGAT
>Ga0224529_1000102_pt1 | contig 63767 bp, 56 predicted proteins | sample CBST50metaG_FD_179893 | JGI IMG/M metagenome (GOLD analysis project Ga0224529, IMG submission 179893) | Peat soil microbial communities from Stordalen Mire, Sweden - C.B.S.T50 | ecosystem: Environmental > Terrestrial > Soil > Wetlands > Peat | place: Sweden: Norrbotten County, Stordalen Mire...
CCTGCCCATCTTCCGCACCCACGGCAGCCGCCCCACCAACGAGGTGTGGTCCTACGGCAGTCAGGCCGAGCCGATTCTGGAAAAGTACCTGCGTCTGCGCTATCAGTTGATGCCCTACATCTATTCGCTTGGCTACCAGACCTGGAAGACTGGCGCGCCTTTCCTGCGCGCGCTGCCGCTGGACTTTCCCGGCGACCCGAAGGTGGCCGACCTGCGCGACGAGTATCTGTTCGGTCCCGCGTTCCTGGTGGCTCCGGTCACCGAGCAGGGCGCAACCAGCCGGCAGGTTTATTTGCCCGCCGGAGCCGACTGGTACAACTACTGGACCAATGAGCGGGTGAAGGGCGGCCAGACTGTGACCGTGGCCGCGCCCATCGACACCCTGCCTCTGTTTGTGCGGGCTGGCTCGATCATTCCACTGGGATCGACGGTCGAAAATACGCATCAGGCGCAAACCATTCAGAAGGTGCGCGTCTATCCCGGCGCGGATGGCAGCTTCACGCTTTTTTCCGACGACGGCCAGACCTACGCCTACGAGAAGGGCGCGGGCAGCGTGACGCGGCTGCATTGGGATGACGCCCGGCAGCGGTTGACGCACGAGGGCGATCCGGCCTGGAGCGGACCCGACAGCGGAGTGGTGGAAATCGCCGGGCATTGAGCTTCGGGGCCGCCAGCCGCGGAGGCGGTCCGGTGCGTATGAAAGAATGAAACGGCAGGGGGGGGCTTTCGCGGATACCCTGCGCGCTCTGGCTGCGTCCAAAAGCCAGGCGGTTCTCGCGGCGAAGCTGATGCCGGGTCCGCTGATTTACAATCACGTGGTAAGTAGGGAACAACTGAATGAGGTCTTTTCGCATGAATTTTGGCCAGGCGCGTCTGCGGTTGGTTCTGGCGGGCGCGGCGATGTCGGCTGTCGTCCTGGTTTCCGGTTGCGGCAACAACGCCCAGTCGACGGTAACGACCAGCGGCTCCACGGGGCCTGCCGCGCAGCCGACCTCGTATGTGGCTGTGGTTTCAGCCCCTTCAACCACCGCGGCCGGCATCGCTACGCCCGGCATCGCCACGATTTTCGACTACTCCGGCGATACGTGGATGGCCCAGGCTTCGATCGGCCCCGGTCCATACACCTTTGCACTGGATTCGTTAGGCAGCACGGGCTATACCCTCAATAGCAATAACACGATCTCCGCTTTCACGGTTTCCAAATCCGTGAAGGACAGTGATGTGGAATCCACCACGCTGCCTGGTAAGGCGAACCCCCTGAATCTGTATATGACGGTAAGCGCGCTGTGGGCTGCCGACCTGGACGGGAACGTCGCCGACGTTTTCACTGGGAGTCCGGAGACTTATGTGCGCCCCGTGCCGCTGGCGCCGACGCCGGTGTTTGTGGCTGGGCCGGGTAGCAACACCCAGCGCATCTTCGGCATCAGCCAGGGAAACAGCCAGGGAGACGATATTTCCAGTCCCGTACAGTGCAATGTCTCGCCCACGACGGCGCCCCTCGGTGAGGCGGACGTCATCGAGAGCAGCTACACGATTTCAGCGAAAATTCCCCTGGGCAAGTGCCCGGTCTATGCGGTCGAGAGCGGCGATTCCGGCCACTTGCGGCTCTTCGTGCTTAACCGGGGCAGTGACACCGTCACGGTGATCAACACGCAGACCGGCCTGAAGAATGAATGCGCTCCATTTACCGATAGCAATACCGGCCGGACGGTGACGTGCCATTCCACGCTGCCGCTTTCGACCACGGCGGGACTGGCGCAGGACGCCAAAAACGACGTTCCCTCGGTGGCTGGCCCGGTTTATGCCGAATACAATATCGCAACCAATCAGTTGGTGATCGCCAACTACGACGGCGGGACCATCAGCATCATCGACGTGAGCCTGGACGAATATGGCAATGACAGCGCCTCCTTCGGAACGACGTATACGGTTCCGGTGGGCAAGAACCCTGCCAGCGTGACTGTCCTCTACCAAGGCGACCGCGCCTACACCGCCAATCAGACCGACCAGACGGTGAGTATCGTGAACCTGAGCAGCCACACAGTGGTGGGGACGCTGCCCGTCACCGGCTACCCGCGCACCGTGGTTTCGACCCAGAACTCCAGTTACGGCAAGGTCTATGTGGCCTCGCCGAACAGCAACGTGCTCACCATCATTCGCACCGATGAGGACATCGTGGGCGCGGCGCCAACGGTCGAGGGCCACATCGTGGATGTGCGCGTAAGCAACCAGAGCGCTATCAGCACCAACGGCAACAGCAACACTACGAGCCGCAGGCCCGGTTACGGCCAGCCTTGCAATCTGCCGCCCAGCCTGATGGTGTCAACCTACGGCTCGGCGTACAAACTTGCCGATTGCCAAAAACAACCATAAAGCGATTTTCTGGAGCTGATGGGAATCAAGACAGTCAAAGAAGTTTTCCGCGAGGAAAGCCTTCTTTGGCTGTCTTTTTCGTGAGGTAATTGATGGCTTCTGGCGCAAAGACGCGCGTGGATCTTCTGCTGGTCGAGCGGGGTCTGGTTCCCAGCCGGACGCGCGCCCAGGCGCTCATCCTCGAAGGCCGGGTTCTGGTCAGCGAGCAGAAAGTGGAAAAGCCCGGCACGGCCGTTCCCGTTGACGCGCCTATTCGCCTGCTGGGCGAGGAGCAGCCCTATGTGAGCCGTGGAGGTTTCAAGCTGGCCGCGGCGCTGGAGCATTGGCCCATCAATGTTGAAAACCGCGCCTGCCTGGACGTGGGCGCCTCGACCGGCGGGTTCACCGATTGCCTCTTGCAGCACGGCGCGGCGCAGGTCACCGCCGTCGATACCGGCTTCGGACAGATTGCCATGAAGTTGCGTAACGATCCGCGCGTCCGCCTGGTGGAGCGCACCAACGCGCGTCTGCTGGAGCCGGGAGCGCTGCTGGCGGGGCAGGGAAGCGCGGAGCTTACGCTTTTGGTGATGGACGTAGCGTTTATCTCCGCCACGCTGCTGCTGGAGCCGGTCTTTGCCGCCGCGCCGCATCTGAGCGAAGCCGTCATTCTGGTCAAGCCGCAGTTTGAGGCTGGGCGCGGACACGTGGGCAAGGGCGGCATTGTCCGTGATCCCGAAGCCCACAAGCTGGCCGTCGCCAGGGTGGCCGATTGCGTCCGCTCGCTGGGCTGGCAGGTGGCCGGGACGATTCCCTCGCCCATCACCGGCATGGAAGGCAACCACGAATTCCTGCTCTATGTGCGGCGACCGGCGGCTTAGCGTTGCCGAATTCGGTGCGCGGCCAGCTCGGCAATGCTCATTACCACCATCCCATGCTCTTCCGCGAATTCGTCGATGCGACTGCCTTTCGCCATGGTGCCGTCCGCATTGGTAATCTCGCAGAGAACGGCGGCCGGTTTCAGCCCGGCCATGCGCGCCAGCTCCACGGCCCCTTCCGTGTGCCCCTGGCGCTCCAGAACGCCGCCCGCAGCCGCCCGTAGCGGAAAGACGTGGCCGGGACTGACCAGGTCCGAGGGCTGTGCGCCGTCCCTGACGGCGGTGCGGATGGTCGTGACCCGATCTTGCGCGGAGACGCCAGTCGTGACGCCTTCGCGCGCGTCGATGCTCACCGTGAAGGCTGTTTGAAAGCGGCTCTCGTTTTTGGAGACCATCAGCGGAAGTTGCAGGCGATCCAGCGACTCTGCCGTGAGGCACAGGCATACGATCCCGCTGCACTCGCGAATTAACACGGCCATGGCCGCGGCGGAGAGCTTTTCTGCCGCGACGATCAGGTCGGCCTCATTCTCGCGGTCGAAGTCGTCAACCAGAATCACCGGATGCCCGCGGCGCATATCGGCCATGGCGCGGGAAAATCTTTGTTCAAAGGGAATGGATGCGGATTCGAGTACTGCGCTGACGCATGAAGACGGCATTGTGAAACGCTCCTCGCAAACAAAATCGGCGAAAAATCGTTTCAGGGCCGAACCGTAGCGGTTAACTTCTTCCCAAACTGACTGGGGCGGAAGTTGGTTGCACGGCACATCTTCTCTCATCCGGACTATTACCGTCGGCTCTGGAATCGGACCAGATCGGCTGACCCTGCAAGATGCAGGCGCTCGCGGGCTTTAACCGCCGGTGGGGACTCGCACCCCGCCCTGAAGACGTACGCCAAACTAAATCTATTATGCGCGGGTAGGCCGTTTCGCGCCAGTGCCCGGCGTCACCCATTCAAAATGGGTGGCGCGCCCGGCGAATTCTTCCTCTCTCTAAAAGCCGAGGTACCCCCACCCATATTTTGTAAATAAAATCCTTGTTTTCAATGGCTTGCGAGTGTAGTTGCGCTGTAAAATCTTCATTCTGCTAGAGTTATCCGCAGAATATTCATTCGAAACGAGTTACGAGGCTACTGCGGCGAAAGCTATTCCGAATAGGCGAATTCTCCTCCTGTGTAAAGAGGCATTGACCTGAATCCATTGTGTGCCGAGGGGGCGTAATTCTCTGCAAGAACAGGGAACAGGGAACAGAAAGACCTTCGGTTGAGATTCGAGGTTTCCCACCCTTGAATCTAAAAACGATTCAAGGATGGGGCACCCGACGTCACCATTCATCTATCTGGCTGGCTGGCGAATTCTTCCTCTCGGTTGTACATGTGTGATATATACAAACTATGACGGCTGGCGATCCGCTTGGCGAGTGTGTCGGATTCGATTGGGACGAATCGAACGTCACCAAGAATTGGGAGCGCCACAGGGTAACGCCAGAGGAGGCCGAGGATGTCTTCTTTCAAGAGCCTTTGGTGGTACGCAGTGACATTGGGCACTCGTCAAGCGAAAAACGGTATCGGGCCATCGGACGCACCTCGCGTGGACGGCTGCTCTTTGTCGCCTACACGATTCGGCGCAAGTTGATCCGTGTGATTTCGGTCCGCGATATGAATCGAAGGGAAGCTGAGGAGTACAAACGGCATGAAGAAGGTTCCTGAGTTCAAGAACGAGGACGAGGAGTTTGAGTTTTGGTCCAAGGCCGACTCGACCGAATACGTCGATTGGTCGCAGGCCAGGCGGGTGAAGTTTCCCAATCTCAAGCCCACTCTGCGGACGATCTCCGTGCGGCTCCCTGTCGCCATGATTGAAGATTTGAAGACGCTGGCCAACCAGCGCGACGTTCCTTATCAGTCGCTGCTCAAGGTGTTTTTGGCCGAACGGCTGGAGCGGGAGAAGGCACGGCGGCTGGCGGTTGCTGGGCGCAATGGCTGAGTTTCTGTGGTCTCCCAGGTCCCAGAAGCGGAACCTGGGGCACCCGATGCCTGCCGGTCAAATTCCCTTGAACCATTTGTCGTCGATCTTGATGTTTTCTACCAATTCTTTTTGCACCCCAAGGCCGAGTTCCTTAAGCTGCTCCCCAAACATCTCTCCGTCGATTAAATCAATTGGCGGCGCGCCGTCCCTGGTGGCTTCTTTGACAGCCGCCGGCGTGAAGACTCCCGTCGTGATGAACAATCCCTTGTCGGCACGTCCTACCATTGCACCACGAAAATCCCTGATTTCACCTGAACCCACCGACCCCTTGTATCGCTTGCACTGAAACAAAACGTGGAAGCTCATCACGCCGTTGACTCGGGCAATGCCGCGCCCGTCGATGCCACCGTCGCCAATTCGCCCAGTCACTTCTACCTGCGTGAAGCCGAGTTCGCGTAACATACGTTGGGCCAACCTCTCGAAAGCCGCCGGTGCGAGACTGGTAAGGACAGCGCTGAGTTTCATTTTCCAGGCTTCCTCCTGGGCTTCTTCCTTTAAGAGATCGTCGGGAATCTCCTGCGACGTCAGCGATTCGGCTTTCTTCGTTCCGTTCTTTTTGCTAAGCGCGCGAACGAATCGAACAACCTCTGCGGAATTTACCTTGTCGAGGTCTTTGGCCTGGGCCGTCAATGACCAGACGCCCCTTTTGGAATTATCCAAGAGCCCGAATTTCTTCAGGTAGGAACGAGCCCACGCAAGCCGGTAGGCAACCTCGGTTTGATCGCCGTTTTCGGTGTGGGTTTGGGCAAGTACTGCCTCCGGAAGCTGCTCAAGTTCGACGACTTTGTCGTAGAGTTCCTGAATTGAACCGGAGCCTCCGAGAGCACGGATCGCTCTGATCAATGGATTGAGCAGTTCATCAAACGTAGGGAGAGTCTTAGCCATTTTTCTGCCACCGAACAATACTATATAGGAGTCGGTGTCCTTCCGTATGAGAAGCACAATGATTCATATGGCCTTCGTCGAGCCGAATCGAGATGTGCGTCATACCATGCGGTTCTGGCTCCCATGTGACAATCCGTCCGCGCTTGCCTTGACTTAAATCGTGACTCATTCAGGCAGCAACAGTTCTTTGGCCTTGGGTCAGGTCACCCACGCCAGCCAGCAGGCCAGCAACTGAGATGTCTTCGTCGAGCGATTCCCAATGCAGGCCACGGCTGCTGATGCGAAGTTGCTCCCGCTGCTCTGCGGTGGCATGAAGAAGACGCGGGAACCAAGCCAGCGGCACGGCCAGAATTCTGCCGTCGCTCAAATCGACCCACATACTATCCTGATCGAAATGCACACGCGTTGCCTTAACCAAAGAATTCATCATGACTTTCACTTTAACAATTTTCGGGACCAGCCAACGCGGTGCTGCTTTCCCACCCTAGCGACAAAAACAAGAACGTCGCGAGGGTGGGGCACCCGGCGACCTAAGCCTGTGGAGGAAAGTTTGTCTCCCAAGGCTTCAATGTAGGCGTAACTTTCCATTGTGAGAAAGCAACGACAAAGAGTACAACAATACCGACGACAGGAATCACCTCCAGCAGTGCAAACCAGGGAGAAAAACCGGCCTTCTTGAAGATCACCCAGTATGGAATGATCGTTACTGGAATCAGAACAAAAACGAAGATAAGTCCTGCAACTACATGAATAATCGCCCTAGAGTCCATCTTTTGTCATCAATTAAGATTCTTAGTGGCATTATCCTACTATGTGTTTCATATCTCTGACCAGAGAAATCACGCCCCGCCGTGCTTGCGGGCTTTGATGCGGCGAATCTCTTCCATGCGCTGGGCTAACAGCTTTTCGTGGCCCTCCTGGGTGGGGTGGTAGTAACTGCGGCCCAGGAGCGCGTCGGGCAGGCAATCCATGTCGGCGACCTTGTCTTCCTCGTTGTGCGCGTAAAGGTAGCCCTTGCCGTAGTCCAGTTCCTTCATCAGCTTGGTAGGCGCGTTGCGCAGATGCAGCGGCACCGGCTCCTGGCGGGTCTCCTCGACCTCGCGCTTGACCACGCCCCAGGCCTTGTAAACCGAGTTCGACTTGGGCGCGAGCGAGAGATAGACCACGGCCTCGGCCAGCGCCAGATCGCCCTCCGGCGAGCCGAGAAAATCGACGGTTTCCTTGGCCGAAAGGCAGAGATTCAGCGCCTGCGGAGCGGCCAGGCCGATGTCCTCGACGGCCATGCGCACGATGCGGCGGGCGAGATACAACGGGTCTTCGCCGCCAGCAAACATTCGCGCCAGCCAGTAGAGCGCGGCGTCGGGGTCCGAGTTGCGCACGCTTTTGTGCAAGGCGGAGATCAGGTTGTAGTGCTCCTCGCCGGACTTGTCGTACATCAAAACACGCTGCTGCACGGCCGTGGAGGCGATGGTTTTGTCGATGTGTTTGGCCTTGCGGGGCGATTCCGGGGCTGAAGCCCCGTCCGATTGAGTTGGATCTATGTACGGGCTGAAGCCCGTACCCTTCAATTCTTCCGGGGCTAAAGCCCCATCTTTTATTGCGGCTGATGCGGCACGACTAAAGTCGTGCCCTGACACAAAACCCGGCCCTGACGCGGCATCGTGCTCCGGCGTAGCCGGAAGCTTTTCCGCGGCGGGTTCCATGGCCAACTGCGCGGCGACTTCCAGAGCGTTGTAGGCCGAGCGGCAGTCGCCGCTGGAGTAGCTGGCGATCAGCGTGAGTGCGTCGTCATCGGCGGTCAGTTCCATCGCGCCCAGGCCGCGTTCCTTATCCTCCAGCGCGCGCCGCAAGAGGGCCGCAATCTGCTCCTCGCTGAGCGGTTGAAGGACGTAAACGCGGCAGCGCGAAAGCAGCGCGGAGATGATCTCGAATGATGGATTTTCGGTGGTGGCGCCGATCAGGCGGATGGTGCCGCGCTCGACGTAGGGCAGAAAAGCGTCCTGCTGCGCCTTGTTGAAGCGGTGAATTTCATCGATGAAGAGGATGGTCCGCGAGTGCATCTGCGAGGCCTGCGCGGCGGTCGCCATCACCTGCTTGATCTCTTTGATGCCGCTCATCACGGCGGAGAACTCGATAAAGCTGGCGCGGGTGGTCTCGGCGATGATCTTGGCCAGCGTGGTTTTGCCCACGCCCGGTGGACCCCAAAGAATCATCGAGCCGGAGTCGTCGTGCTCGATTTGGACGCGCAAGGGCTTGCCGGGGCCGACCAAGTGCTCCTGGCCGCTCATCTCATCGAGCGAATGCGGGCGCATCCGCTCGGCCAACGGCGCTGTGCGCGGCGGGCCGCTGGAGCCTTCAGGCTCATTGTCAAAGAGACTCATCGCGCGCTCCAGATGAACAAGGCCTATTGAGGTTTGAGGTATCCCATGTCCCAAAATCGGGACATGGGGCACCCATATTTCTGTTTTCCGTCATGGCTTGCTCCTTCGCTGCCGCGAGGCCTCGTAGAGCAAGACGCTGGCCGCGATGGCGGCGTTGAGGCTCTCGACCGGGCCGGGGCAGGAAATCGTCACCGCGCCATCGGCCCGCGCGGCCAGCTCCTGCGGCACGCCGTTGCCTTCGTTGCCGATGATGAGCGCCACCGGGGCGGCCAGATCAATGCGTTCCGCCGCTTCGGCGCCCTCGACGGCGGTTGTCCAAATCTTCACCTTGGTTTCGCGCAGGCGGGCTATGCAATCTTCGGCGCTCGCCGTGAGCAGCGGAAGCCGGAAGAGGCTGCCAGCCGAGGCGCGCACCGCCTTGGGATTCCAGGCGCTGACGGTTCCGGCGAGGCTGACAACGCCGGTTGCGCCAAAGGCTTCGGCGGAGCGCAGAATCGTGCCCACATTGCCGGGGTCCTGCAAGCCCGCCAGCACGATCAATAGCGGAGCTTTCGCAGCATCCGCGAAAATATCGTCCCACTTCCAGCTTGGCGGCTCAACCAGCGCGGCCACGGGCTGCGGCGTTTCGGTGGCCAGCGCCGAATCCAGCAATTGCCTGGGTAGAAGCAGAATTTCCGTTTCGGGCGGGAGTTGGAGGCCGTCCAGCAGCGGCTCGGCGTCTTGCGCCACAAAGACACAGGCCACATGCAAACCGGCGCGCAGGGCCTCTTCCAGCAGCTTCGGTCCCTCGATGCCAGCCAGATCGGACGCCGGATGAGCCAGCGCCCGGCGCAACTGCTTCAGGCGGGCATTCTGCTTACTCTGTACAATGCGAACAGGCATATTGGCTGCGAACGGTCTCCAAGGCGCGCTCTAGCGTGATTCTAGTCTGTTGCTTGCGCGAATGCGATAAGGTGGAAACAGCGCGGCGGAATGCACCATTCATGGTGCTATGATACATTTCATTACTCCTGTGCCCGACCTTCGGAAATTGAGGTAGACCTTCTTGTCAGCGGAGATTCTGAGCGTCCATCCTGATGAACCCCAGCCGGAGCGAATCGACTACATCGTCTCCTGCCTGCGCAAGGGCGATGTGGTGGCGCTGCCAACGGACAGTTTTTACGGTCTGGCCGTCGATCCGGTGAATCTGTATGCGGTCGAGCAGATTTACCGGATCAAAACCCGCCAGAAGCAGAAGCCGCTCTCTCTGCTGATTGGCTCGCTGGCCCAGGCCTACGAGCTGGTCCGCGACAACAACCCGCTGCTGGACAAGCTGGCGGAGCGCTTCTGGCCCGGTCCGCTCACCATCATCGTAAAGGCTGGCTGCAAGCTGCCGCTGCGCTCGACGGCCAACACCGGCAATGTGGCCCTGCGGGTGCCCGCGGCCGCCATTCCTCGCGCGGTGGCGAAGCGTTTCGGGCTGCCCATCACGGCCACTTCGGCCAACCTGCGCGGAGCCTCCGAGTGTACTGACGCCGCCTGTGTGCTGGACCAGATTGGCGACCTCATTCCGCTCATTGTGGATGGCGGCCCGACCGGCCACACGCTGCCCACCACCATTGTCGATCTGACGCTGGGCGAGGGACGCTGGCAGATTCAGCGCGAAGGCGCCATCTCCACGCAGGAGATTGTCACGGTGCTGCACCGGTGATGGATCAGAGATCAGGGGGCGGGGGGCAGAGAACGGCCCTTTCCATTCTTTGGCACGCTGGCGGATTGATTGCGGATAAACTAAACTCTGATCTTTGATCTCTGAACCCTGATCTCTGAACCTGCATCATAAAAGGCATGAAAAGCACTTCCAGACCAATACGCCGCCAATGGATTCTGCGCGCCGCGCTCTGGCTTGTGCTGGCGCTGGCCGTGGTGGCTTTGGGCTGGTTCCGCTGGGTTTATGTGCAGGTGGAGCAGTATGCTGGCCAGGATCATGCCGCGCCGGCCGACGCCATTGGCGTTTTTGGCGCGGCGGAGTACGACGGCCGGCCCTCGCCGGTCTATCGCGCCCGCCTGGACCACGCTTTTGTGCTTTACCAACACGGCATCGCGCCGCTGCTCATTACGCTGGGCGGAAACGGCGGCGATGAGTACAACGAAGGGACCGTGGGCCGCGAGTACCTGATGAGCCTGGGCGTTCCGGAGAGCGCTATCATCGCCGAGACCCAAAGCCGCAATACGGAGGAGTCGGCGCGCCGCATCGCCGTTATCGCCCGCGCCAACGGCGTGCGGCGGCTGGTGATTGTCAGCGACGGAACGCACCTGTTCCGCATCCATGAAATCTGCGCCGCCGAAGGGCTGAATGTGCTTACCTCGCCGCGTCCCCGCGTGCCCATTGAGGGCGGCTCGAATAACTTCGATCGCATCACCCACGAGATTTTGAGTTATACCGCCTGGCGTCTGCGCCTGCTCTGAAGCGATTGTGGCTTCCCACATCTGTCGCACAGAACGCGGCAGATGTGGGGCACTCACACCCTGCACTGATACAAATTCAATCGGTCAGAGACCTATGCGCCGGCGGGGGCGCGCAGGGAATCGATGGCGGCGGTGAGGTCAGCAGCGAGAACCTGCTGAAGCTCTTCGCTGAGCTTAGCGTCATGGCTGGTCAGGTAGAAGACGTCGATGGCGGTTTCGCCCTCGGTGTCGATCAGGGCAACCTTGATGCTGCAGGCGTGCCGGTTGAAGGCCAGGGCGATCTGGCGTAGCAGTCCGGGCAGATCCTGGGCCACGACTTGCAAGATGGTGGAGTGCGAGCTGGAGGTGGAGTCGTACTCCAGACGGGTGGGCACCTCGACCTTGAGGTTGCCGGAATTGTTCAGGTGGCTGCGGGACTCGAGCAACTGCTCGACCGGCAACTTGAGGGCCACCACGTCGTGCAGATATTCGTGGAAGCGCTCCCGCTCGCTGGGGTTCAGCTCGAGGGTGCGGAAGGTGTCCGCGAACTGAAAGCTGTCCACGATGACGCCGCTGTCATTGGAGAAGGCGCCGGCCTTGACGATGTTCATGCCCCAGGCGGCCAGGGCGCCGGCCACGTCGGCGAAGAGGCCCGAGCGGTCGCGGGTGATGATGGTCAGGTCCAAGAGCTGGCGGTGAGGGTGGATATCGATCTGGACAGGATCCTGATCGAGCTTGAGGAACATCTGGAAATGGTCGCGGATCTGCTCGGGGAGGCGGGTCTGGAGGTAGCGCTGGGGCAGTCCCTCGAGGAATTGCTTCAGTAGTTCGGACTGGCTGGCGGGCGCCATGGCGCGGATGCGGTTGAGCAGGGTGGGGTCAAGGTCGGCGCGGTAGCGGACCTCATCGACCGAGCGGTCCATGAAGTTGGCCGTGGACATATAAAGCTGCCAGAGATTCTCGGCCTTCCAGGGCGTCAGAGCATCCGGGTTGACGGCCTTGATGTCGGCGAAGGTCAACAGGGTGAGCATCTTGAGCATCACCGGATTGCCGATCTTGCGGGCAAAGGAGCGCACATTTTCGAGGTCGAAGACGTCGCGTCGCAGCGCGTTGGACATTTCCAGATGAAGGCGGATGAGATTGAGGACGGCTTCGCGCTCTTCGGCGTCGAATTCCAGGCGGGCGAGCAGCGCGTCGGCCAGCTCAACGCTGGGGGCGACGTGGTCTTCGGTGCGGCGGGCCTTGCCGGTGTCATGGAGCAGCAGCGTGAGCAGGAAGAGGTCGAAGCGGTCAATCTCCGGAACCAGTTGGGCCAGGTGCTTTTCGTAGTCGTTGGCGGGCTGGCGCAGGGCGTGGACGTTATCGATGGTCAGAAAGGTGTGCTCGTCCACGGTGTAGCGGTGGTAGCTGTCGCGGATGACCAGGGCGTCGATGCCGTGGAACTCGGGAACCAGCATTTCCAGAATGCCGAGGGCGTGCATGGTGCGCAGCGCATCGGCGGCGTGGGGGCCCAGCAGCACTTCGCGCAGGGCGTTCCACAGGTACGGCCCCTCGGGGATGTGGATGGCCAGCGCGGGCAGGGCGTCGGTAATGCGGTCTTCGGCGGCCTGCGAAAGGGAATAGCCGTGCGTGGCCATCAGCGAAAAGATGCGCAGAATGGAGCTGGTGTCGTTGAACTGCGCTCCGGGAGCGGCTTCAATGCGGCCCTGGTCGAGCAGAAAGCCGGTGCCTTCGATGGGGGTCTGACGGCGGCGTAACTGACGATAAAAACTGACCGGGGCGGGCAGGCTTTCCATCAGCAGGGCGGCGCGGCGGTTGATGACGCGGGCGTGGCGATAGTAGGTGCGCATCCAGTAGGCCGGATCGGCGGTGCCGCGGGTTTCCAGGCCGATGGAGTTGGCGGCGGCCTCATCCTGGGATTGCCAATCGAGGGTGTTGTCGTCGCGGCCGTGGCGGAAGTGCAGAAAACAGCGCGCGGCGGCCAGAAAGTCGAAGGCCGCCTCGGCGTCGCCGCGGGCGCTCTGGAAGACGCTGCCACGGTGGCGGGGCCATTCCTTGGTCTCCTTCAACTGAAAGAGCAGGGCGAACCAGACGGCAAGGTGGTAGTCGCGCAGGCCGCCGGGACACTCCTTGATGTTCGGCTCGAGGTGGAAGATGGTGTTGCCGTATTTGGCGTGGCGCTCGCGGGTGATCTCGCCCAGCTTCTGGGCGATGGTGTTCCACTCGCTCAGCACCAGGCTGGGCAGAACGGCCTGGTGGAGTTTCTGGTAGAGCGGAAAGCTGCCGGCTAGAAAGCGGCGGTCGAGCGTGGCCAGGGTGAACTCGAGATTGTCGGGATCGAAGCGGCCGGCTTCCTTCAGCGTGCGTGAACAGGGGCTGGCGCGCAGGCCGATGTCCCACATGGCCTGAACAAAGGCGCGGACCGCATCTTTGTGCTGCGCCTCGGCCTTGTCGTCGGCAAAGGCGAAAAGGACGTCGATGTCGGAGCAGGGGAAGAGATCCTTGCGCCCATAGCCGCCCAGGGCCAGCAGGGAAACACTCTGCGCGGCGAGGCCTGCGAAGGCGCGGCGCCAGACTTCGATCAGAATGCGGTCCACGACGGCGGAGCGGCGGCGGATGGAGGCCGTGCCGTCGCCGGTGCGCTCGAAGGTTTCGCGCACCAGCGTCATTTCCTGCGTATACTGCTGCCGAAGATCGTCAACCGCTATAGCGACTGGACTCATGAGTGATTTTTCTGGACTTGCCAAATTGCGAAATGGATTATTAACAGAATAAGCGAAGTTGGCGCGGATGGGGAACTTTTTGATTGCCGGAGCTGCTAGTTGGGCGATGCGGACGGCGCGAAGGTGCCTTTTAGGTCAGCGTAAGCGGGTCAAGCACATTGATCTGCTTGAATCTGGCAAAATCCTGAACATTGAAGGTCAGGATATTTTCGACCCCATGCACCAGCATGGCCGCAACCAGCCGGGCGTCGTGAACATTTTTTCCGCAAACCTTGTAATCGTCAACCAACTGCTCCCAGTGCTCTTGAAGCGGAAGCTCTGGCAACAGTACGAAGAGCTGCTTGAGGGATTCCAGTTCGTCCGCCGCCTGCCCGGTCGTATACCCCAGGCCATTTGCGTTGATCGGACGTGTAATCACGGCCCAGAACTCGACAAGATTCTGTTGCGTGAGGCAAAGCGTCTGATTCCTGCCGCGAAGCGATTCGAGAGCCATGGCCGCCACCTGTGCATGGGGATGGTTCGGCTGGATCAGGCGCAAAAGAATATTGGTATCCAAAAGGACAGCCCTTAGAGGCCGCGCCCGCCGTAGATGGAATCCCGGCTGATTGCCTCATCGGAGAGCAGCGGCGCGGCGGCCGGATGGCTTCCGGTCCAGGCAGCGAACCTCCGCGACCACTCGGAGGTGCTGGATGAGGCGTTCGGCGCGGGGTGAGCTTTGAGCCGCCGACGAATGGTGGCAACGCCCACTTCGACAGCCTCATCCGCCGCCCGGATCAGGCCTGCCTGGATCGCCTGTCCGACGACCGACTCCTGCTCCGGATTGAGCTGCAAAGCCATAAAAACTCGCGTTGCGGCCATTTTACTCCAATGATTATTTATCGCGGAATTTTCATTGCGGAACCAGAGCCACTGTGGCATTGCGACTCTTGGTTCATGGAAAACAGGTGTTCCAAGAAGAGACAGCTACTGCCCGCATTCTTCGCTAAAATAATTGAACCGGGAGTTTTCACTGCCGGACATTTTTTTATTCCACTCCAACCGTAAATCGGCCCCCAGCATTGCGGCGAGGACGGGAAGACGGCCGCATCAGGCGGTCACCAGGAGGTCTTTATCAGCGCACGACTACGGTTGGGTGATCTGCTAATCAATGCGAATCTGGTTACGTCTGAACAGGTAAGCGCGGCACTGGAACGCCAGTCCGTCGAGGGGGGCCGCCTGGGCGACAACCTGGTGGAGATGGGCATCGTTGACCGCAGGTTGGTGGATAATTTTCTGACGCGCATTCCCACCGAGCCCGCCGATTTGGCGGCCACGGGAGTTGACTCGCTTGATCTGATGGGTTTGCTGATGAAGCTGATCTATACAGGCCGCCTGGAGACCTGTCGTCAGTTCGTTGACGCCATCAAGCTGCCCTACGTGCTGGTGACCGATCTGATCAAGATGGCGATTGACCGGCAACTGCTGCGCGCGCTGGGAATGGGCGGCGAATTCAGTCCCATGGATATGCGCTACACCTTCACCGACGAGGGCAAGCGCTGGACGATTGACGCGCTGGATCAGTTGCGCTATGCGGGACCGGCGCCGGTCCCCATCGAAGATTTTTCTTATCAGGTGAGCCTGCAGAAGCTGACCAACGAACTGGTTACTTTCGAGCGCATCCATAGATCCCTGGGCGAGCTGACATTCGACGACAGCATTCTCGAACAGGCCGGGCCGGCCTTGAACTCGGGCCGGGCGATGCTTCTCTATGGCCCGCCGGGCAATGGCAAAACCTCGTTCGCGCATGCGCTGGAAAGCGTCTTCAGCGATGTGATTTATGTGCCCTACGCCATCAGCGTCGAGGGGCAGATCATCCGCTTCTTCGACCCCAGCGTTCATATCCCGGTGAATCTGGCCAGCCAGGAAGAAGAAAGCGGAATCTCTTTTGTTCGGGCCGAAGGGTATGATGCGCGCTGGGTCGCCTGCAGCCGGCCTTTCCTCTGCACCGGCGGCGAACTGACGCTGGATATGCTGGACCTGCGTTATGACGTGACGTGCCATTTCTACGAAGCGCCGCTGCACATGAAGGCGCTGGGAGGGCTGTTTATCATCGACGACTTTGGCCGCCAACTGGTCAGCCCCAAGGCTCTGCTCAACCGCTGGATTGTCCCCTTGGAAAACCGTATTGACTATATGAAGCTGAATACCGGCAAGAGCTTCAGCATCCCCTTCGAGGAGCTGGTGATCTTCTCCACCAACCTGGAGCCGGAAGACCTGATGGACCCAGCCTTCCTGCGCCGCCTCCCCTACAAGATCGAGATCGGCGCGCCCAGCATGGAAATCTACAGAACCATTTTTGAAAAGGAGTGCGCCAAGCAGGGAATGGTGCTCTCCGACGAGGTGTTCAAGGCGATTGTGTGGAGGCTCAAGACAGAAAAAGACTTGGACCTCGCTTCCTATCAGCCGAAGTTCATCGTCGATCAGGTGGTGGCCACCTGCCGGTTCATGAAGCAGCCCGCGCATTTCGAGCCGCGATTCATCGACTATGCGCTCAATAATTTGAAGGTGAGGCGCAACGCCAAGCCTTCGGTCACCGCGGCTACCGCGGTCGAGTGAGACAAAGAACTTATCCGGAAAAAGGCAGCGCAGGCCGGGAGGCCGGCGCTGCCTTTTTCCGGATAGGCTCTTAGATGGCGGCTTCTCCGCGCTCGTCGTTGCGAATGCGAATCACTTCGTCGATTGAGCTGAGGAATATCTTTCCGTCGCCGATGCGGCCGGTGCGGGCGGCGCTGATGATGGCCTGAATGGCCTTGTCCTTCTGGCCTTCGGCGACCACCAGCTCAATCTTGATTTTGGGCAGCAGATCAACCGTGTATTCGCGGCCTCGGTAGAACTCGGTGTGGCCCTTCTGGCGGCCATGGCCACGGGCTTCCAGGATGGTCATTCCCTCAATGCCCGCCTCGAGCAGGGCATCCTTGACGGCATCCAGCTTGGATGGCTGGAGAACGGCTTCGATCTTGATCATACGCAAAACGCCTCGTTTGACAGCGTAACAGGCGAGGGGGCTGATTGGGCCAGTCCCCTCGCGCTTTTTTGAGGAAAAAATCCCAATTCAAGTACCCTACGAGTTCAGATCATAGGCTTCTTCGTTGTGCTGCGAAAGGTCAAGGCCCTCGGATTCCTGATCCGGCGAGAGGCGCAGGCCGACGAACTTGTCAATCACGAAGAGCAGCGCCAGCGTTCCCACAATGGAGACGCCCCAGGAAATTCCCACGCCGGCAAGCTGGTTGAGCAACTGGCTCCAATGGCCGTCGATGGCCCCCGAAGGCAGCGGGTGACCAGCCGCATCCTTGAAGACCGGGTTGATGACGCTGGCGGCAAAGAGGCCGGTCAGCAGCGCGCCGATGGTTCCTCCGGCGCCGTGGACGCCAAAGGCATCGAGAGCGTCGTCGTAGCCGAAGATGCTTTTGACGATGAAGACCATGAAGAAGCAGAAGAAGCCGGCGATGAGGCCGATGGCCAGAGCGCTCATTGGCTGCACAAAACCGGAGGCGGGAGTGATGGCCACCAGCCCGGCAACCGCGCCGGAGATGGCTCCGAGGGCGGTTGGCCTGCCGTTGCGAATCCACTCGGCGATGGACCAGCCGACGGCCGCCGCCGCCGCGCCGAATTGCGTCGCGACGAAGGCGCTGGTGGCCAGCGAACTGGCGCCGAGTGCGCTGCCGGCGTTGAAGCCGAACCAGCCCACCCACAGCAGGCAGGCGCCGATGAAGCTGATCACCATCGAATGCGGCTGCATCTTGGTGTAGGGGTAGCCCAGCCGCTTGCCCAGGTAGATGCAGGTGACCAGCGCCGAAACGCCGCTGGTGATGTGGACCACCGTGCCACCGGCAAAATCCAGGCTGGGAATGCGGCCACCGGCCGCGTTCAGCAGCCCGCCCACGCCCCAGACCATGTGCGCCATCGGGCAGTAGACAACCAGCGTCCAGAGCGAGAGGAAGATGGCCGTGGCGCTGAACTTCATGCGCTCGGCAAAGGCGCCGGTGATCAGCGCCGGGGTGATGATGGCGAACATGAGCTGGTAGATCATGTAGGTCTGCTCAGGAATCGTGGCAGCGTAATCGGGGTTGGGCGTGAGGCCTACGCCGCGCAGAAATACGTGCTCAAAGCTGCCAATGAACCAGTTGCCGTGGCCAAAGGCCAGCGAGTAGCCTACGACGGCCCAGATAATGGTGACCAGGCCCATCATCGAGAAGCTTTGCATCATGGTGCCGAGGACGTTCTTCTTGCGGACCAGGCCGCCATAGAAGAGCGCCAGGCCCGGTCCGGTCATCAGCAGGACCAGGGCGGCGGAGGTCAGCATCCAGGCGTTATCGCCGGCTGATTGAGCGCTGGCGCTGGCGGTTTGCGCGTCTTTGACGGCCTGTTGCAGGGCCGCGATCTGAGCCTGTGTGCCGGCTTGTGACGCCGGAGCGGCTGGTTGAGCCAGAGCCAGGGACGGAATTGCTAGAACAACTGACAAAAATAACAGTTTGATTCCACGATACATAATGTCTTTGCTCCAAGAAATGTGCGATCCATCAAAGCTATGCGCTGGGTTGAGATTTAGGCAAGCCATCCGCGCGAAGCGCAAAAAAAGACTCCGGCCACGCAGGCGGACATGAATGCAGGCCTTTTTCGGATGAAAAAACGCGAAAGTAGTCAGAGAAAACTCGCGCCATCAAGCAGGAATGCGCCTTGGGTTCAACCGCAACATAAGCGAGAGTAGGATTCCGCGCGTAAGGAACCCATGAAGAAATCACGAAGAGTCATCAAAATCGGTGTAAAAGTAGAAGAAAACTATTGCAATCTTATGGATTTTGCGTTGAAGAATGCGCTAAAAAAGCGCCAAAAACTGGGTGCCCCACCCTCGCCGCGTATTTGTTTTTGCGGCTAGGGTGGGCTACCTCTACACCATCAGGAAAAATGTTCTAGATGGCCGATTCGCCGCGCTCGTCGTTGCGGATGCGGATGGCTTCGTCGACGTGGCTGACAAAGATCTTTCCGTCGCCGATGTGGCCGGTGCGGGCGGCGGCGAGAATGGTCTGGATGACCTTGTCCTTCAAGGTCTCGGAGACGATCACATCAATCTGAATCTTGGGCACCAGATCGACCGTGTACTCGTGGCCGCGATAGAACTCGGTGTGGCCCTTCTGGCGGCCGTGGCCGCGGGCTTCCAGAATGCTGAGGCCCTCGATGCCGGCTTCAATCAATGCTTCCTTCACGGCGTCGAGCCGGGTGGGCTGAATCACCGCTTCAATCTTCACCATTTGCAGATTCCTCGCTTGCGAGACTGATTTTGAGATAACAGTTGAATATAATGGCATTCCACCCCGGCCGCAAGGACAAAAGTGTGGCCGGGGCAGAAGCGAATCACGAATTGAAATCGTAGCCTTCCTCGCCGTGCTGCGAGAGGTCGAGGCCGGCGGCTTCCTCTTCGGCGGAAACGCGCAGGCCCATGGTCTTGTCCACCAGCAAGAGCAGCGCCAGCGTTCCCACAATGGCCAACGCCCAGCCGATGCCCATGCCAACCAACTGATTGAGAAGCTGATGGCCGTTGCCGTCGATGGCTCCGGCGGGGTTGGGATCTCCGGCGGCGTTCTTGCCGAAGACGGCGTTGATGGAGCCGGAGGCAAATACGCCGGTCAGCAGCGCGCCCATTGTCCCTCCCACGCCATGCACGCCAAAGGCGTCGAGCGAGTCGTCGTAGCCGAAGAAGGCCTTGACTTTGAAGACCATGAAGGAGCAGGCGACGCCGGCGATGAGGCCGATGACGAGAGCGCTCATTGGCTGGACAAAGCCCGAGGCCTGGGTGATGGTGGCCAGACCCGCGACCGCGCCGGAGATGGCGCCGAGAGCAGTGGGACGGCCGTTCTGAATCCACTCCGAGACGACCCAGCCGATGGCGCCCGCGGCGGCGGCGAATTGCGTATTGACAAAGGCGCTGGTGGCCAGCGGACCGGCGTTCAGCGCGCTGCCGGCGTTGAAGCCGAACCAGCCGAACCAGAGCAGCGCCGCGCCGATGAAGCTGAGCACCATCGCGTGGGGCGACATATCCTCTTCCGGATAGCCGGCGCGCTTGCCCAGATAGAGCGCGGTGACCAGGGCAGCCACGCCCGAGGTGATGTGGACCACGGTGCCGCCGGCAAAGTCGAGAACCGGCCAGCGCCCGCCGGCGACGTTCAGCAGTCCGCCCACGCCCCAGACCATGTGCGCCATCGGGCAGTAAACCACCAGCGACCAGAGCGAAAGAAAGACGGCCATCGAACTGAACTTGACGCGCTCGGCAAAGGCGCCGGTGATCAGCGCTGGCGTGATGATGGCGAACATGAGCTGGTAAATCATGAAGGTCTGCTCGGGGATGGTGCCGCCATAATTCGGGTTGGGCGCGAGGCCGACGCCGCGCAGAAAGACGTGTTCCGGGCCGCCAATGAAGCTGTTGCCCGCCCCAAAGGCCAGCGAATAGCCAATCAGCGCCCACAAGACGGTGATCAGGCCCATCATGGCGAAGCTCTGCATCATGGTGCCCAGAATGTTCTTCCGGCGGACCAGGCCGCCGTAGAAGAGCGTCAGGCCGGGCGCGGTCATCAGCAGAACCAGCGCCGCCGAGACCAGCACCCAGGCGTTATCGCCAGCGGCCTGGGCGTCATGGACAGCCTGTGTAAGAACCGTGATTTGGGCCTGTGTGGCGGGCGCCGAGCCGAGCGGAGTCAAATTGGGGGCTACGGCCAGCGCCAGCGACGGGAAGCCAAAAATGGCGGAGACCAGCAGCAGCTTGCGGCAACAGAACATTGCGATCATGCTCCTGATGTGGATTGTTCCAAATAATTGAGGTAGATAGAGCGAACACCGGCAGCCTGCCAGGGGGGCCGGCATAAGCTGAAGGGCAGCTATTTCTCTTAACCTGAATATAAGGTTCTCATAAAGATATAAGGATCACATAAAGATTTGCTGGCTAATCAGCGAGGATTTTTGGCTTTTAGAATCCTAAATAAGCTCTCCGGGCCACGCGCAATGCTCTTCGCGGCGGTACACTGAACACAAGATGGCGGCCTCGGAAGAGCAGGATCATTATTGGTTTGGCGCGTTGGAGAGCAGCGCGCAGAACCGCGCCAAACTGCGGGAAGTCAATTATGGTTTCGAGCAGCCGGAGGGCATCCTGCTGACTTCGCTCGATTCCGCCGTCAACTGGATACGGAAAAGCTCGATATGGCCCATGACCTTCGGCCTGGCCTGCTGCGCTATTGAGATGATGGCCATGGGCGCGGCGCGCTTCGATGTGGCGCGCCTCGGCGCCGAGGTCTTCCGGGCTTCGCCGCGTCAGGCGGACCTGATGATTGTGGCCGGTAGGGTTTCGCAGAAGATGGCCCCGGTCATCCGCCGGCTTTACGACCAGATGGCAGAGCCGAAGTGGGTGATCTCGATGGGCGCTTGCGCCACCTCTGGCGGCGTTTTCAATAATTATGCTGTGGTGCAGGGCGTAAACCAAATCATTCCCGTGGACGTCTATGTGCCGGGATGCCCGCCGCGCCCGGAGCAGTTGCTCTACGCGCTTACGCTTCTCCAGGAGAAGATTCAGCGCGAGCCGCGCAGCCTGCGGCGGACCCTGAATGCGGAGTAGGCTTCAGACGCCAAAATATCTCACAGCAACTGAAAGGGGCTGGCCGTTTTCACGGTCAGCCCCTTTCAGTTGCATAAAAACTGTGCTGCCTTGCGCATCCCATCGCGTCAGAGCGGAAACTCTGCCGCGATGGAACGTAGGAACAACTATTCCGCTTCCTTCTTGGCATGATGATGATGCTTCGCCAGGGCCTTGCGCGGCTGCGGCTTTACCGCTGCCTCATCCACAGGGCTGGTTCCAGTAACATCGGCCGTAAAGGTCGCGCCCGCAGGCACCAGGTAGGGAGCTACGCTCTGCTCATCCGCGGTGCCCGTTGCCACGCTGATGCGAGAAGCGTCAATGCCCTTCTCTTTCACCAGATAGTCCTTGACGTTGACGGCGCGCTCGGCGGCCAGATTCGTCACCTTCGCGTGCTTGTGCTTCTTGGCCGCTTCTTCTTCCTTGGCGGTCCTTGCCTTCTCCTTGGCATTAGCATTGCCCACCAAAACCAACTTGGCGTCAGGCTGCTTCTGCAAGTCGAGGGCGATTTCGTCCAGGCTGGCCTTGGCTTGGTTGTTCACGCGCGCCGGACGCTTGCGATCACTGGCGAAGCTGATCGAACTCAACGCCTGAGTGCGCGGAACCGGAGCCACGTAGGGAGCCGTGATGGTCACGCTGGTGTTCGCGGTTGCAACCTGTCCCTTGTCATCGGTCACCTTGACGGTGATCGAGACCGGACCGGTAGGCGCGCCCTCGGAAGAGAAGCTCGCCGTAGCGCCGTTGCCAGTGATGGCGCCAGCGGAGGCCGAGTAGCTGTAGGTCAACGGGCGGTTTTGCGGGCTAACGCCGCTGGCCGTCACCGTGCTTCCCTCACCCGGCTTGATGGTGCTGGGACTCGCCGAAACACTGACCGTTGGAGGTTCAAAGGGCTTCACCGTATAGCTGGCCGTGGCCTCTGCCGATTGACCCGGCTTCAGGCCTTCCTTGCCCGGCTTGCCTTCCTTCACTTCTGCCTTCACCGCATAGGTGCCGGGCGCCTGCGCCGCCGTGGCAACCGTAGCCGTGGCGCCGCTGCCGGTCACCCCATCTCCCGACCAACTGTAAACTACATTCACGTTTTTCTTGGTGCTTACCGCTCCGGGGGTAGCAGTCACTGTAACGGGCTCACCCGCGTAGATGGCGGGCGGACTGGCTACGGCTGCCAATGTTACCGGCGGAGCCTTCTTGCATCCCATAGGCGTAAAAGCAAGACTTGCCGACGCCAGGATCAAGCCAATAGACTTCAACTGTTTCGAATTCATTCAATTCCTCCACATAAAAACCAAAAACGCGGGAAAAAAGGTTTGCCGTACGCACTGTTTTCACACGACGGCCAACTGACACCGTGAAAACGAAGAAGCGACAGCATCCGCTACGCCCAAATAATAGCACGGTTGGCGCCGAAAAAAGCAAAGAATGCCCGTTCCTGTCTGGCTGGAGGGCAAATACGCACAAAATTTCCCGGGCCTTGCGCCGGGCGCCATTCTGGGAAAGGGAGAGATGCTATCCGATTCGTTTTCGCTGCCGGCTGAAAGCCGTCCGATGCGCATCCGAACAAGGCACAGGACAGGGTATCTGCCCTGCTCACGCCGGTAATAACTCAATAAAGCAGCTCTTAATAAATCGGACTATTCTGGTCTAATATTCCATGACATGGGATGCCGGGCAATCCTTCATTCGCAAAGAACCGATCCTGCTCGATCTCGATTTCGTTGTGTATGCTCGTAAGACGTTTGGTTTGATCCTTGTGCGATATTGCTCAGACGTCAAAGTCCTTTGTCCTCGAAATTGATAGAGGAGGAAAATATGTTTACTTGCGTTTCAAAGTCTATAGGCCGGTTACTCGTTCTGGCATGCGTGGCAATGATTCCCCTTGCTGCTGGAGCACAGGACACGGCTAAACCTGCAGCGAAAACGGTGCATGCCGATTCCGCTTCCAAGTGGGACATTTTTGCTGGTTTCAGCTATCTGTCTCCAAATGTCAAATCCGATGGGTACGACGATTTTGACGGTACTGGCATCCGATATGGCGCCATTGGCAGCGTATCCCGCTACTTGAACAGGTATGTGGGTGTGCAAATCGAAGGAGACTATCACAACGACAATAACGAAGAACACCCGACGAGCACCGATTTCGAGGGCGGGTCGGGCGGCCTGATCCTGCGATACCCGAGCGCCAGATTAACGCCATTTGTTCATGCCCTGATTGGTGGCGAGAGTGCTGGCAGTTACTACTATCAGAACGAGTGGGGCTGGGTGGCAACGGGGGGCGGCGGCCTGGACTACAACACCCCATGGTTCAACCACCATTTGGCGATTCGCCTGTTTCAGGCAGACTACCAATTCAACCGCCAGGATGTGAATGATTTCAATATGCTGCGCTTGAGCGCCGGCGTTGTGTATCATATCGGAACCATTGCGCCCCCTGTGCCGGTAACGCTCACCAGCTCGGCCAGCCCGTCCGTAGTTTTCCCTGGCGATCCCGTTACAGTGACGGCGGTCGCCAGCGGCTTGAATCCCAAGCTGAATGTGCTCTATAGCTTCTCTGGCGCCGGAGTCACGCCGAACGACGGCGCTTCGTCCGCGACGGCCACAGTGGCCACGGCCGCGCTGGCGCCTGGCGCCTACACGGTGACGACGCAGGTGAAGGAAGGCAAGCCTGGCAGGGAAGGGCTGAAGCCCTGGGAAGTGGCCGAGAGTTCGGCCAGCTTCACGGTAAAGCCCTTTGAACTGCCGACAATCAGTTGCTCGGCTAGTCCCGACACCATCAATCCGGGCGACACGGCAACGGTGACGGCCACCGGCGTCAGCCCGCAGAACCGGCCGCTGACCTATAGCTACACGGCCACGACCGGCACGATCAGCGGCGCGGGCGCGACGGCGACCTACTCTTCACAGGGCGCGCCAAGCGGCCCGGTGGTGATCACTTGCAACGTGACCGACGACAAGGGTGGCACCACGGCGTCCGCCGCCAACCTCACAATCGCTTCCGCGGTTGCGGTGCCTGAGCAGCGCTCTCCCGAGCAGATAAGGCTTGAAGCACGGCTGGCATTGCACAGCGTGTTTTTCCCAACCGCGCAGCCGAGGGCAGCGCATCCCGAGGGTGGCCTGCTAGCGAGTCAGCAACAGACCTTGAAGACTCTTGCGGAGGATTTCAAGGGCTATCTGGCAATCAAGCCGGACGCCCATCTGATTCTTACCGGCCATGCGGATGTGCGTGGAACCGAAGAGTACAACCAAGCGCTCACGGAACGCCGCGTAAATCGAACGAAGCAATTCCTGGTTGAACAGGGCATTGCTGATGACCACCTCGAAACGCGAGCAGTCGGCGAAGATCAGCAGCTCAGTCAAGATCAGGTCAAGGACCTCGTTCAGACGAATCCTGAGCTGACCGACAGCGAGCGGCAGAGGATTCTGCATAATCTGACCACCATCGTTCTAGCCCAGAATCGCCGCGTAGATATTACGCTGAGTACCACGGGCCAGCAGTCGGTGAAGCTCTATCCATTCAATGCCGAGGATTCAATCACCCTTTTGGACGAGAAGGCTACAGGGTCCAAGCGGCACGCGCGCACCAGCACAAAGCACGCTCATGCCAAAAAGTAGGCACGCGAAAGTCCGGCCTTCGTCGATACGCTGACGAGGGCCGGGAGGCTACAATTGAGGATGGCCGGTTAGCCGGCCATCCTCTTCTTTTCTATGAGCTTTTTCGTCAATTTTTGCCTCAGGGAGTCTGTTTTCTGCATGAATAGAATGCGAACCTGCTTTGATTCTTTCTTCCGGTCCGGACTATTTGCGCAGGTTATCCTCTCGGTTTTGCTGTTGACGGCGGTTCCCCTGCTGGCGGCGCAGCAACTTTGGAACGCGACCGGCCCGGACGGCGGCGACGCGCGCGCCATTGCGGCGGTTCCCGGCCAGCCCAAACACTTGTTTCTTGGCACGACCAACAGTTGGCTCTACGAGTCTCTGGATGGAGGCTCGTCCTGGCGCAGGCTGGCGAAAATCGGCGCGTTTGACGACCTGATTCTGGACCACATCATTGTGGACGAGGCCAATTCCTCCAGCATTTATGTGGCGGGCTGGAGGCTGGACCACCCGGATGGCGGCCTGTGGGTCAGCCGCGACGGCGGCCGCAGTTGGAGCGGGGTCAAGGAGCTGAGCGGCCAGTCGATTCGCGCCTTTGCGCAGTCGCCCTCCAATCCGTCCATGCTTGTGGCCGGAACCCTCGAAGGGGTCTTCCGCAGCCTTGATGCGGGCGTCTCCTGGAGGCAGATCAGCCCGCCGGGCAGCCAGGAGATTCACGAGGTGGAGTCGCTGGCGATCGATCCAGGGAATTCCGGCGTGATTTACGCCGGCACCTGGCATTTGCCGTGGAAGACCACCGATGGTGGCAAGCACTGGCAAAACATCAAAAACGGCATCATCGACGACTCCGACGTTTTCTCGATCATCATCGACCCGGAGCGCCCGAAGATCGTCTTTGCCAGCGCGTGCAGCGGCATTTACAAGAGCGAGAATGCCGCCGAATTGTTCCGCAAGATTCAGGGCATTCCTTCCACCGCGCGCCGTACGCGCGTGCTGAAGCAGGATCCGGCCAACCGCGAGGTGGTGTATGCCGGGACCACTGAGGGGCTCTACAAGACCGTGAACGGCGGCAAAAGCTTTGAGCGCATGACCGGGCCGGACGTGATCGTGAACGACGTATTTGTCGATCCGCAAAACACGGATCACGTGCTGCTGGCCACCGACCGTGGCGGAGTTCTCTCGAGCACGGACGGCGGGGCCAGTTTTGTACTCGCCAATCGCGGTTTTTCCGCCCGCAAGGTCGAGGCGCTGCTGGTGGACAGCGGTGATTCCGCGCGGCTCTATGCCGGAGTGGTGAACGACAAAGCTTATGGCGGCGTTTTTGTTTCTGGCGATAGGGGCCGGGGCTGGCGACAACTCAGCGATGGCCTGGATGGGCGCGATGTCTTTGCCCTGGCCCAATCGCCGGATGGAACCATTCTGGCGGGAACCAATCACGGCATTTTTGCGCTGGAAACAGACGCGGCGGCGGCGCCGGGCGTTCATTGGAGTCCGCGAAACACAATTCAGAACACCCTGGTAAGGCGGGCCATCGAAACGCACAATGGAAAAAGCGTCCATGTGGAAAAGCACGTGAAGGATGCGGCGCGCGTCATCACGGACCGGGTCTATGCGCTCGACCTTTCTTCCAGCACATGGCTGGCCTCAATCGCCGGAGGGCTGCTGACCAGCGTCGACCAGGGAGCCAGTTGGCAGGGCGGCCCGGTGATGGGCGCGAGCGATTACCGCTCCGTGGCCGCGCATGGAAAGCTGATGGCCGCCGTGCGGAACGATAGCGTGGTCCTTTCCGAAGATGCCGGCAAGAGCTGGATGCCGATCAGCGTTCCGGCGATGCTCATGCGCATTCACTGCGTGGCCTTCTCCGCGGATGGGAGCTTGTGGCTGGGCGCGCGCGAAGGCGTCTTCTTCTCGCACAACCTGGGAACGACGTGGATGTGGGTCCGCCGTTTTCCGCTGGGCGAGGTGGATGACCTGACTTATGACGCTCGTCTGGACCGGATACTGGCCAGCTCGCGGTCCAGCGACCTGGTGTACGTCCTTGACCCTAAGTCGTTGAAATGGAAGTGGTCTCAGACCGGCTACCGCATCAACCGCGTGCGCGCGGCAGGCGACAGCCTGCTGGCGGCCTCGCTCTATGACGGCGTGCTGATCGAGCCGCGCGCGGCGGGAGTGGAAATCGGGCAGCGCTGAGGCGGGGGATGGAGCCGCGCCGATTGCTGTAGACTACGATAGATTGCCGTTGGCGGAGGCAAACCGGAAACAGCAACAGAATGTAAGGGCCCATAGCTCAATCGGTTAGAGCAGAGCACTCATAATGCTTTGGTTCCAGGTTCGAGTCCTGGTGGGCCCACCAAATCTTCAATTCCCTGGATTTGGGTAGATATCCGGCGCCGCGCGCAGCTGGCAAAAATGCAAGAGAACATAGATCGGCTGATTTACGATTGCGCGCTCCCTTGAACAGAGCCCCATTGTGCAATGCAATCCGTGATTTGAGTGAAGGGGACGTGCTAAGAAATATCAAATTATTTTCGTAATCGTACCTTGAGCATACCTTTTCAGTTACTTGACAGATAAAATTTATGTGTATAGATATACCACAATTAAATTATAATCAAACAAATGTGGCTCTGGTATGGAGATTTTTCCTTTTGCGGTGTAAAAATGGGAAAGATTGCAGCCGGGAAAAAATCGGGCAGAAAGTTGTTTTAAGTAAGATAAATTGCTGGATTCGTTGAAACTGCAAGATATAGCGTTGGATTCGTTGAAATTTTTCACGAGCTGAAGAATCGAAATCTATAGGCTTTAGATGTAGATCGAGGCGATCCAAGCATTTGCAATTGTAGTGTCAGGAAGCTTTGCCGATAGAAAAAGTGAGGAACTACGCGTGGGGATGCCAGTATTTCGCGATTCGGCGGTCTGGAAGATCGGCAACCAGGGGCCGGCGGCCGTGTATTCGCAGGACGGGCTGAACAGCGTTGAATCACGGAAATACTGCGTCTATAACGAGACCCGAGAACGGTTTATTGGCGTGGACGTAGATGCCGCGGATTTTTCCCGGACAATTCTCGACGATCGTCTGCCAACGCTCACCATCAATTCCGGCACAGGGCTATGGCTGACCCCGTTCCGGGGCATCTCTCCGCTCGGCGTGCGCGTTCCGCTTGATCTGATTTATCTGGATGCGGACTGCACGGTCATAGAAGCCGTCGAGTCTTTCCCTATCTCGCGCGTTTCTCCTGCGAGCCCGCCGGCGGCGAGTGTTCTGGTGCTGCCATCCGGAACGGTCAACTCCACGCAGACGCAGTCGGGCGATCACCTGGGAATTTGCGTTCCCGATGAGATGAAGAGGCGTTTGCAGCGGCTGGCGGATACGGCAGGCGATATTGATGCCGGGCAGGAATCCGCGCCCATGCCGGACGAGGCAGGCCGCGGCAGCCATGCCCGTGTGCTGAAATTCGAGGATCATACCCGGCAAAGGCATTCAGATGAGCCCGTTCTGAATGAGCCCCGCATTGAGGAAGTTCCCGTTGACGTGGGTCGAGTTCAGCCGCCGGCGGCGGGCGCGACAAGCCGTCCCGAAGCGGAGGCCGCGAACAGCAAGCCCCGGAAGGGCTGGCTGCAGCGTTTGCTGAATCCCGAGCCTCCTGAACCGAGGCAAGCGACACGGGAGTCGCTGACCGGGCTGGCCGCCTATTTCTGGACGGGAAGCACGCCGCAGGAGCATGGCATTCGGGACATCAGCTCGACCGGATTGTATGTGCTGACCGACGAGCGCTGGTATCCGGGAACCATTGTCAGGCTGACGCTCACGGACCGCAGGGAGCCGACAGCCGAGCATTCAATTACCGTCAATGCCAGCGTCAAGCGCTGGGGCAATGACGGTGTTGGACTCCAGTTTGTCGTTCAAAACCGGAAGGCTTCGCTGGCTGACGGCATGGTTCAAGGCGTTGACAAGGATCAGCTAGGCCAATTTCTCCGGCAGTTCAAATAAGAAAATCAGAGCATTTTCGTTTTTGCTGTAGACCTTGGTACCCCATCCTTTCCGCTTTGTTCCGCGGAAAGGGCGGGGCGCCAAACACAAATTCGGTCTACGCCATTTTAGAAAAGGCTCTAGTTGGACGCAACGGCCTGCGCCTTGGCGTGCCGAACCGCATTGAGGAATGCGTGCGCCACGGCCGGAACAGCAATTTCTCCGCGCAGAATCCGGCTGGTGGAAATGTCATGGCCGTAGATGACTTCCGTCGAATCGTCGTCGCGGCGAATGTCGGCTCCGGTCAGGGTGAGTCCGGCAAAGGCTCCCCGCGCGCGGGAGTAAGTCAGAACTTCGGTGTTCAGCTTCCAGTCGGTATCGGCGGAGGCATGACGGCCTACCGGCCCGGCTGCCGCGGAGGCATCTCCGCCCAGTTGGAAGTTACTGTTAATCAAATGCTGCATACCGCGTTCGTTTTGGATGATCATGACAAGATCAACGCCCTCGATGCCGATCTGCAATCCCCAACTGCCGCCGGTAATGGCAAAGAAGGAAGGAGCGCTCCAGCCATTTGCCGTCCGGCAAGTAGCCACGCCCCGGCCATTTTCCGCGCCAAAGATAAAGCCGCCCTTAAGCAGGTGGGGCACAACGGCAATACACCTGGCGTGCTCCAGAACTTCTTCCGGAATGCCTTTATCAGGAGCCGCCATGATCTCTTGCAGCACTGCGCCGGCGTGATTCAGCCGGTCTGCCGTTGCTTCGCGAGTTGTTCCCGCCCAGCTGATGCTCGTCAAGCTGAGTACTGCCACTAACGTCAAAAGTTTCTTCATGCGATTCACCTTTTCTACCCATGCGCAACAGCACTCCGTTACGCGCAATTATGAGGCGCACAAGGTATCTCTAACGCTAGAGCCAGAGCATCGCATCGTCTGAGCTAAAACGCTCATCATGCAGAGAAGCGTTCGGATTTTCGCGGTTCCACCACCGGCGCACGAATCCGAAGCGGAGACTTCGGCCGTCCAAGCCGCGCTTCCCCATCTCGATAGGCGTTCCAGGCACGTGGATAGGGGATACCCTTGAGTCCAAACGCGCCAAGGCCTCCCACATGGGGAGGCCTTGGCGCGGGAAACGGATTCTGCTTTAGTGCGAACGAAAGGCCTTGATGGCCTCTGGAAGCCGCGCTTCAATCAGCCGTGCGCGCTCGGCTGCCAAGCCGCTCAGGTAGGTCGGGGCCGGCGTCGTTGTCAACACCAGCAGCAAGGCAATCACCGAGAAGCAAAGCCCCGCGATGCCGGCCGAGACCAGCATATTGTAAGTATCGAAAGCGTCCAGGCCAAAGATGTTGAAGGCCACGTGCTCCAGCGGCTTGATGTGCTTGAGAACTGCCAGCGCAAAGAGGAAGAAGAAGACCGCCAGCGAGGTCAGCACGGCCAGCGTCACATCCAGCGTCCGATGGAACTTCTGCCGCGCGCGGCAATGCGCGCATTCGGCAAAATGCTGCTCGTAGTCCTTGCGCATCTCCGGCGAAATTCCGGAGATGTCATATCTCCAGCTTGCCAGGATGGAACCAACGACTATGTCTGTGCATCGGGTTCTTGCCATATATGAAAGACTCACCTTGCAAAAAACGTATGCCCAACCGCAAATCTTCCTGCGCCGCGCCTACGGTATGGGGGGATGATTTAACTCTTGGACGTTCAACGCGCCAGAACGCAACAATCTACGCTCCCGGTCGTTCCGGCACGCCCAAAATTCCCTGGCATTTCTCTACCAATTTACCTGGGACAGAGCAAAACTCGCCTCTTACCATTGTAACTTATCCAATCTAAAAGTAAATAGCAGAAAGTGGATTGTGCTGATTGGCAAGAAGGAGCCTCTCCGCCGCAAAGTTCTCCCAGCCGCTCAAGGCGCGCTCGGCCGCAACCCTTGCCAGCTCAGGAAGATTATTGCTTTCAGATAGATGCGCCAGAATCACGTAGCGCGCATGGCCGTCGTAGTCCTCCGCCAGAAAGCTGGCCGCGGCTTCGTTCGACAAGTGGCCCACGCGCGAAAGCACCCGCTGCTTCACCGCCCAGGGGTAGGGGCCGTCGCGCAGCATCTCCAGATCGTGGTTCGACTCGAGCAGCAGCAGGTCCAGCTTCTGCAACTGCGCCTTGACGTTGGGCGGAATGTAGCCGAGGTCGGTGGCGATGGCCATGCGCACGCCCTCGACGCTGAAAACAAAGCCGCAGGAGTCAGCGGCGTCGTGGGACGTGGTGAAGGGGCTGACGCAAATGTCACCGATCTCGAACGGCTCACCAGCCCGGAAATGCTCGACCGCCGGCAGCCACGCCGGGTCTTTTGCCTTGACGGGCGCTGGCGGCTCGTCTGGTTTCTGCGAGCACGCAGCCGTGTCAGCAGACAAACCAGCCTCCGCAGGCGAATTCACAACCAGATCGTTCTCGTCTGGCTCACCCTCTTCCGTGGTGGCTTCGGATTCGGCCTGACGCGCGGCGGCCTCCTTGTGAATCTGCTCGATCCATTGCGCATACGTCATCTGCTTGCGCGGCGCAATCCACCGCGTCCAGGCCTGATGCGTGGCTTCGGTGAAGTAGACCGGAATGCCCAGCTTGCGCGCCGTGACGGCGACGCCGCGCACATGGTCGGAATGCTCGTGGGTGATCAGAATGGCGTCCAGCGTCTCCGGCTCTTCGTTCGCCAGCTTCATGCGCCGGAAAAGCTCCCGGCAGCTCAGCCCGCAATCGACCAGAATGCGGGTTTTGCCGCCGGTGACAACCGTGCTGTTGCCCTTCGACCCCGACGCCAGCACCGTGAATCGCACCATGCTTTGAGGATACCGCGCCAGGCTGATGACCGCGCGGCGCTTTTCTTGGCGATAATTCCGGGGATTGATTGCGTCGGCTACTCCGGCCCCGCGTAGGACGCAAGCACCGAGCCAGTTGCACGGTCCAGCAGCAGCAGCCTGGTGCGCAGCGCGGGCAGTGTAAATTTCAAGTTGGTTCCAGTCAGCTTATCCCGCAGGTGAATCTGCTCATCTTGAGAGGACTCGGAGGCAAAGAGATATAACACGGCGTGATTCATGATCTCTGTCCTCACCAGAACGCCGGAAGCCAGATGGGCCGCATCGAATTCCGACGCAATGCCGATTCTGGAAAGAACATGACGGTACACTTTCGCCGCGCTTTCGGAAGACTCGGCTAACTCCACCGGCGAGGCAACGATAAAAATGCTTCCCCTTCCGTGCTTGACTTCCATGTAGGACCTTCCCTCAGGAAGAAGCAGGGTATCCAGAGCTTTTTGCGAGGCCATGCCGAATCTGGCCTCGATGCTATCAGCTCCAATGTTGATTGTTGTGTTGCGATAGCCAAGCGTCGCGGCGGAAGCGTCAATTCCCAACCGCCGCAGCCTGTCTTTCGGCTGCCAGTGCTCATCCCGTTCGGCAGGCCCGGTCAGCAGCAGATTTCCGCCGCGGCTGACATAGTCCATCAATTGCCGCCAGGTCGCATCGCGCAGTAGCTGCGCGGAGGGAAGAACCACCAGCTTGCTCCCCTCAATGTCACTAACATGATTCTCAGATACCATCCTGGCCGTGATCGCACACGCATAACTCATCGCGCGCACGGCCCGGCGCTGGGCGTCGATAGCCAGCGTTCCCAGTACGGAGAATTGCGCGGCCTGCGAAGTAAGAATGGTAACTTCCTCCGGACGTGGATCACTTAGATGACCTTGCATTGCCTGTGCGAATTTTGCATACGCGCTCAGCACCTGGGCCTCCGGCTTTTCCGTGCCATCCGGGCGCACGGCGCCTATGGTGATTTCCTGCTCGGAGCGCATCAGTGAGTTGATATTCCACAACCATTCAATGGCCCCCGCACCGGTCGCCACGGCGATGCCGAGCTTCTTCTCCAGCAGCACGGCATCCTGCTGCGGAGTGCGCCGCGGGCGGCCATCCGGGCGGATTTCTGGCATGATTCCGGTCTCCTGCACCAGCATCGGAATTCCCGCCTGCTTGGCCGCCAGCGAATCCCATAGCAGGTCGTCCACCATCCACCAACTGTGCATGGTGGAAAAGTCAACTTCCGGGCTGAAAAACGACGGCGAGGGAGAAGTCAGCGCACCACCCTCGTCCTGGCCAACCGTGATCAACTGCTCGCTGCCCGCGCCGCGAATAACTTGGCGCATCTTCCCGGCCCAGGCCGCGAAACTCTGCTGCGCAAAGAGATTGAAGTCATAGATGGCCAGCGGACGCCCTCCATCGTTCGCGCTTTGATCGTTCCAATCCTGGTCGATGGGCGCGGGAATCGGCCCTTCCGCGAAAGTGGTTTTCCACGCGGACTCAACTGCGCCTCGGCTGCCATACTGATGCAAAAGCCACTGATTCCATGCGGCCGTTTCCACGGCGTCCCCATTGGCGTGCGTGGCGAAGAAGCGATGCGGGTTATCGAAGCTGGGCTCGTTGATAAGATCCCAGATGAGAAAGGGAACCCGCGCGAAGGGCTGCGCCATCGAGTCGATGAACTTACTCTGCTTTTGAATGGCCTCCGGATCGAGATAGGGGTTGACTCCGCCAAAGACCTCCGGCATAAAGGCGAAGAGGTTGAACTGCACTGGCAGTTGATGCCTGCGCGCGGTCATCAGAAACGCTTCGATGGCTCGCCGCGTCCGCTCGCTCGCCACGCCGGTGTTTCCAGTTACCTCGTCCCAATCCGTCCATAACCCGGTACGCAGCATATTCATGCCGTTGCCGGCTATCTGCTTCATATCCTCGTCCCACACATACGGATTGGGATAGCGGAAGTAGAGCCTCTGGGCATCGCTTGCCATGTAAGTGGCGCCCATCACCTCAATCGGCTTGCCATCGATACGAAAGTGATTCTTGTCGACAGTTACCTTGGGTCCGGATAGTAGATAGGCTTCATCCCGTACCCAGAACGCCGTGTGATAACTTCCGCACTGATCTTCTCCGCAAAACACCTGTGCGTCCACGCGGTGAAATCCCGGTCGCCCCGAGGTGGGCAAGCTGACAGTTGTAATATTTGCGCCAAGGTCAAACGTATGCGCGGCTTCCTGCCGGCCCTCCTGAGTTACAGAGAGTGAAATTCTGGATGGCCGCGCCGGCTTCTGCATCCTGTTCCACTCAACTTCAAACTTCCAAGCTTCATCCGGCAGAAAGAGTGCGTAGGCTGGAGTAACTCGCAGCAGTTCGGCGCCGCCTGCCGCCTGCCGGGCAAGCCCCTCGATGAACGACGCAGTGCTCGTGCTTTCAAGGAATTTGCTGTCGATTTGGCAATTCAGCATGACCCAGCGCCCGCCCGCAAACTGATTCCGGTAGTGATCGATCTCGACGATGGGCGCGGCCGCGCGATGGCCGCCGCTGACGCCCCAAAGTAAAGTCTTCAGTTGCGCGTCAAAACTTCCGCTGGCTCCGGTGCGCGTCGAAGTCTCCTGCTGACTGAGGCGAATTACCATGCTGTATGCGCGCTGCCATTGCAGGGCGGAGAAATCAGCGTGAGTTTCATCCTTATTGAGCACGGAAGTCAGGCGCGGCGAGCCAGGCGTTTCCTGGTAGTCGTTGATCAAAAGCTCACGGGCGAAAGCATAAGTCTCCGGCAGAAGCCGCCATTGGCCATCTTCAAGCTGTGCGGGGCGCGTAAACGGGCGGCCGCCAAGCGTCAGCAGATTGCCGCCATGCGCCAGAAAACGCTCGATTGCCGGCCACTGATCGACAGGGAAGGCCGAACCGTAAGGCAGGACCAGCAAGCCCTTTGGCTGAGACGCCAAGTGGCGATCAAGCTCCGACGCCGGAGAGAAGATGGCTGTGGGAAGCGCCTGATGCAGCAGGGCGATGGGGACGGGCGCGCTGTCGATGGCCGGGAAGTCCGGTTCATCCAGAACGACAATGCGGTTTGCGGTTTGAGCGCCCATCGGAATCGCGCAAGCCGCGAAGCAGAAAAGAGAAAAACGGCGTAAAAAGCTTTTCATGATTTTCCCAGTCCTCCGGCGGCAGAGAGCGCCGAAGGCCGCCGATTTTGTTCCTGATGCTGCAAGACATCCTATCGCCGCCAGCATCCTGCGGCCAAGCGTTACCGGATCACGCGCGCGGCGATTGGTCCACCAATTGCCATCAGTAGCACGTAGGCGGCAGCCAGCGGACCGAGGCGTGGTTCGATTGCCACGCCAAGCCCGGCAATCACAATCGAAAATTCTCCATGGGCGATGAGCGTTAGCCCTGTGCGGATGCGTGTCCGCCTGCAAAGAGGAAAGCCGTGCGATGCCCCGTAGCCGGTAAGGATTTTTGTTGCGGTGGTTATCGCCACAAGAGCCAGTGCAACCAGCAAGACTGGCGGCAGGCTCCGCGGGTCGATTTCCAGTCCAAAGAAGAAAAAGAAGATGGCCGCGAGCAGGTCGTGCAGCGGCGAAAGCAGCCTGTGGGATTGCTCCGCAATCGGTCCAGATACGGCAATGCCAACGAGAAAAGCTCCAATGGCGGCTGAAATGTGGAGGCGCTCCACAAGGCCTGAGACCAGCAGAACGCTGCCGAAGACGCTCAGCAGAATCGTTTCGTCCGATTGATGCGCCAGCAGATCGTTGAAGAACCGGCCATAGCGAATCGCGACAAAGAACACCAGTGTGGTGGAGAGAATGGCAAATGCAAGCGAGATGGCGATCCGGCTGGGAGTCCCGCCAGCAATGAAAACCGCCATGACCGGGAGGAATACCGCCATTACCAGATCTTCAAGCACCAGGATCGAGAGCACAATGGGTGTTTCCGGATTTTTCATCCGGCCGGATTCGGCGAGAAGACGGGCGATGATGCTGGACGAGGAGACAAAGGTGACGCCGCCCAGCAGCACGGCTGCGATTGGCTTCCATCCGAGCAGAAGACCCGCCAGAAGTCCGGGCGGAAAGTTCAGAAGGAAGTCGAGGGCCACGGCCGGCACGCCGCTTTTCAGGTTTTGTTTGAGCTGCTCGCCGGAGTATTCCAGGCCTAGCATGAACAGCAGAAGAAGAACGCCCATCTCCGCGCCGGCTTGGATAAAATTCTTCGACAGATTCAGCGGGATGAGGCTCCCGTCGCCGCACATGAGGCCGGCAATCAGATAAAGCGGAATGGAGGAGAAGCTCCAGTGCCGGGAGATGCGGCTCAGCACCGCCAGGCCAATAATCAACGCGCCGAATTCAATGAAGATGGGAGCGAAATCGAGTGTGGATTGAATGGAAAACTCCTCTGGCAGGCTGGCAGCGCTACGGAAAGCAGAAAGTAGCGCCGCTGGCCTCCTGAACCACAAACAAAATCCATGATTATTCTGACATACCTTCGCCGAAGGCGATTCCGAGGCCTTCCACGCCGTGATGCACAGTTGAATCATGTGTGTCTGAAGGGTGGACCAGCCGGGAGCTGATGCAGTTTATCGAGGGGGAGGATAGCTGGCTTCACAAGGGGCTGGATCGCTATAGTCCAGAAAGATTGGCTGCTGCGAGGAGTCCGGTTGATGAGGCGTTGGCTGAAGCCAGGATCAAAGATGGCTTCTGGCATTGCAATCGGCATACGTTTGCCAGTAGGCTGGTGATGGCGGGGGTTGACCTCCGCACGGTGGCTGGACTGACCGCCGTATCCAGATGACCTGCGTTGCGCGCATCTCGCGCCGCCGCCGGTCGGCTTGTGACCGTAATCGGTCAGCGAAGAAGGATGTGGAATCGGTGCGGTGCGGGAGCGACGTGGTCGCCAGCCGTAAATGAGTTTCCGAGAGCGACTCGGAAAGCTAAAATAGCAGTAGCAGAATAAGCCACTTACAACAGATGGCCCCGTAGCTCAGGTGGATAGAGCAGCAGTTTCCTAAACTGAAGGTCGGCAGTTCGAATCTGCCCGGGGTCACCATTCCTCTTCTTGAGCTTTTTCCCTACGCCCATGGACGGCGCGGCAGCCGTTTTCGCACGGAAGGGCCGCCATTTTTTGACTTTGCGGCCCATGGCCGTCTATAAAAGTTGAAGTCATGGGAAGTTTTTCCATGACGCGACGGCTGCCCCCTTTGAGGGCGGCACACTTCACCACGGCAATCGCCAGGATGCTCGGGAAGGCGGTGAAATTCCGCCACTGCCCCGCAACTGTAAGCGCTTCTGCCGGCCCGTTCCATCGGCCACGGCAGGGAACCAGCCGGGGACTTTCCGCTTGTTGCGGAGGGTTCCTTGTAAACCACTGCGGGCGTCTCCCTTCGGGGTGCGCCGGTGGGAAGGTGGGCTGGGCAAGGCGCAAGTCAGGAGACCGATCCAGCGCGCACCCAACCGCTTGCGTTCCGAGGGGGACGAAGGAGCTATCATGCCTGTTTCCGCGCCATATTTCGCTCGCCATTTTTCCACTTTTCTCTCCCGCTTTTTTGCGCTGCTTCTGCTGGCAGCCAGCGTTACCCTTTGCCCGGCGGCATCGATCCGCGGCGTGGTCTCGGACGCCTCTGGCGCCAGGGTGACCGGCGCCAATGTCATTTTGATCTCCGGCGGCAAGGAAGTCGCCTCGGCGGCTTGCGGCGCGGGAGGCAGTTTTGAGGTCACGACAGGCGTTGAGGGCCGCTTCTTCCTGGTGGTTTCCGCCCCCAGCTTCCGCCAATTGGAAACGCCCAGCTTCTACGCCGGCCGGCTGGATTCGGTCGAACGCAACATCGTGCTGGAGCCGGAATGGGCGCGTGAATCGATCGTGGTGACGGCCACCGGGACGCCCACGCCGCAGCCGCAGACGAGCGAAGCCACCAGCGTGCTTGCGCCGCCGGATCTGGCGCTGCGCAGCGATCTGACCAGCGCGCTGCGCCTGATGCCCGGCACGATTGTGACGCAGGCCGGACAAATGGGCGCGCAAGCCTCGCTTTTCATCCGCGGCGGCAACTCGACCAACAACAAGATTCTGCTGGACGGCGTGAGCGTCGATGATCTGGGCGGCAACTTCGACTTTGGCCCGCTTTCGACCACCGCCGTCGAGCGCGCCGAGGTCTATCGCGGCCCCAACTCCAGCCTGTATGGCGCCGATGCGGGCAGCGGCGTGGTCAGCCTGACGACGCAGCATGGCACCACGCAGTACCCCTCCGTGATCTTCCGCGGCGACGCGGGCAGCCTGAATACCTCGCGTGAGGAGCTGGAAGTGGCTGGAGCGCACAATAAGCTGGACTATCTGGCCGCTTACAGTTGGTTGCAGACGGCCAACAACCTGCCCAACGACGAATACCATGCGGCCACCACGGCGGCCAATCTTGGCTGGCAGCTCAGCGGAAATACGCAGATTCGCGGTACCTTGCACTATGGCGTCGATGCCACCGGCCTGCCCAATGCCTGGAACTTTTATCACGTCGCGGATAACGCCACTGAGAAGGATCAGGACCTGTTCGTCAGCGCCTCGATCGACAACCAGACTACGGCCAGCCTGCACAACATGGTGCGCTATGGGCTGACCCGCAAGCGCGAGCAGACAAGCCTCCAGCAATTGTCGGGGAACTACAATCCGGCATACAACAGTTATTGCTATGGTCCCGCATATTGGGGTAATACGGTGACCATCACCGGGGCGAATGGATATTCTGCCACAGGGCAGGCTGTGCTCGACTGCGAAACATACAGTCCCCAGATCGTTTCCAATCGCGATCAACTGGTCTATCAGGGCGACTACCGGATTACGCAGCATATACAGGCGCTCGTTGGTTTCCATTACGAGGATGAGCGTGGTTCGGAGCCTGGAAGCACCTATTATCCGCCGGTCGAGCGCAGAAACTACGACTATTTGGCTGGTATCCACGGCGACTTCAAAAACCGCTTTTATTACACGCTGGGCGGCAGCCTGGAGCGCTATTCGCTTTTTGGCACGCAGACCTCGCCGCACGCCGGGCTGTCTTTTTATGTTCTGCGTCCGCGCAAGGGCATCTTCAGCGGCACGCGCATTCTGTTCAACTATGGCGACGCGGTGCGCGAGGCCAAACTGACCGATCAGCTCTACTCGCTCTATGATTTTCTTGTGAGTAACGGCTACCAGTCCAATGCGCAACAACTGCACATTGGCCCACTTTCGGCTCCCACCACGCGCACCTACGAAGGTGGCATGGAGCAGAAGTTTTTCAGCGACCGGCTGGTCTTCCGCTCGACCTATTTCCACAATCAGTTTGGCAAGGAGATTGAGTCGGTTCCCGGCCCCACGCTGGTCACGCTGATTCCTGGCTTGACGGCAGCAGAGCTTGGCTACAATTACACGGACAACTACGGGCTTAGCGTGAATACCGAGGCCTTTCGCGCGCAGGGAATTGAGACCACCGTCGAGGGCGGCATCGGGAGCCACATCTTCATGCGTGGCGGCTACACCTATCTCGATGCAGTCGTGCAGCGCTCTTTTACCAGCGACAATGAGCCGGGCCACGAACTCACCTACAACGATAATGGCACTCTGATTCGACTCGGGGGCTACACGCCGCTCAAGGGAGCGCGTCCCTTCCGCCGCGCGCCGCACACAGGCTTTTTCACGGCGAGCTACTCCATCGGGCGCATTACCGGCCTTTTTACCTCCGCATTTGCCAGCCGCAGCGATGACTCTACGTTTCTGGATAATATGGATGCGACCGGCGACAACACGCTGCTGCTGCCCAATCGCAACCTGGATTTCGGCTATGCCAAGCTGGACCTGGGCGGCAGCTTCAAGCTGTTCTCGTGGCTGAATGTTTATGCTCAGGCGGAAAACCTCAACAACAATCAGCACATTGCGCCCATCGGCTATCCGAGCGAGCCCTTCAACCTGCGCGCCGGCCTGCGCCTCGCCTGGACCAAGGCCATCCGCCGCTGAACGAAGCTCATAGCAACCGCAACTCCGGGAAATCCTGCTGGTAAACCTTCGGGTCGAGCGTCAATAGCCGCTCGGCCTGAACCAGCGCGTGAGCGCCAATCAGATAATCGGCCAGCAGGCGGCGCGGACCCTCCCCGGCAGCTTTTCTGCAGCGGGCGGCATAGCGGGCAAAGCGCCGTCCCGTCTCGGTCCAGACGCGCTCCTCAATCTTCGTGACCAATTCAACCCCGGTAGCCTCAAGAAAGCCGCGCACAAACGCCTCGGTCGCGCGCGGATAGGCCAGCAGCTCCGCAAAGACAAACGGAGAGATGACCAGCGCTCCTTCCATCCTTGCCTCACCCAACTGAGCTGCAATCCTTTCAGCCGGCGGCTCGCCCGACCAGATCGCCGAAAAGACATTGGTGTCAATGGCCGTTCTCATGGTTCGCTCTTTTTTGGAGCTGTTTTCTCCCAGGGATCGTCGTCGCGAAGGTCGCGGACCCACGCATTGATCTCTTCCAGCGAAGAAAACGCTGGTAATGCCCCAAGATAAGCCGTAAACGGATTCTTCTCTGGCCGTGCAGGACGCAGAAAGGTCCGCCCCTCCGCAAAGACAAACTCCACGCGGTCGCCTTCGCGCAGGCCCAGTCGGTGGCGTACTTCGATGGGAACGGTAACCTGTCCCTTGCTGCTGATGGTGCTGGATGGTGGCATCTTTACCTCAACTATTGAAAGTAAAGATAGCATTCTTTACCTTGTGCGTCAATTGCCTTTGGCTCTGTCACGCGCTCCTCACCGTCTATCATCAAAGTAGACATGACTACTACAGCTCCTCGCGTTCGCTTTGCTCCCTCGCCCACAGGCCTGCTCCACGTGGGCAACGCCCGCACCGCGCTTTACAACTGGCTTTTCGCCCGCCGCACCGGCGGCACGTTCATTCTGCGCATTGAAGACACCGACCAGGAACGCTCCGAGGCCCGCTACGAAACGCAGCTCATTGAAGACCTGCGCTGGCTCGGCCTGGACTGGGATGAAGGCCCCGGCCAGCCGGACGGCTCGGAGAAGGGTGAATTTGGCCCCTACCGCCAGTCCGCGCGGCTGGAGATTTACGCCAAGCACACCGAGCAACTGCTGGCCGAGGGCAAGGCCTACCGCTGTTTCTGCACGGAAGCGGAGCTGGAGGCCGAGCGCAAGCAGGCCGAGGCCGAACACCGCCCGCAGGTCTACTCCGGCCGCTGCCGGCGTCTGACGCCGACGGAGATCGAGCAGAATCTTGCCGCCGGTAAGCCCTTCGCGGTGCGGTTGAAGATAGAGGACCACCCGCTGCGCTTTCACGACATGGTGCGCGGCGAGGTCGAGTTTGCCGCCGAGTCGGTCAGTGATCCCATCCTTGTTCGTTCGGCTTCGGGTGGCGCAGGTGGCGTTTCGGCCGGGATTCCGGTCTACAACTACGTGGTCACGGTGGACGATGCGCTGATGGGCATCACCCACGTCATCCGCGGTGACGACCACCTCTCCAACACGCCCAAGCAGGTGGCGATTGACGAGGCATTTGGCTGGACGGTGCCGGAGTTCGCGCATCTTTCGACGATCCTCGGCGCGGACCGCGAGCGGCTCAGCAAGCGCCACGGGGCTACTTCGATTTCCAGTTTCCGCGAGATGGGCTACCTGCCCGAGGCGCTGGTCAACTACCTGGCGCTGCTCGGCTGGGGCGCGGAAGACGGCAAGACGGAGACCTTTACACTGGAGGCGCTGACAAAGGCGTTTTCCTTAGAGCGCGTCACGCCTTCGCCGGCCATCTTCGACTTCGACAAGCTGAACTGGCTCAATCGGCATTACCTGAAGATTTGTCCGGTTGAACGAATTGTTGCGCTGGCTCGCACGTATTTCGACGACGACTTCCTTCCAAACCTGCATTATCAGACATCTGGAACATTCAAAGGCCAACTAGCCGGTGGTGGGCCGGGCGAGTATGCATGGTTTGAGAGGCTGATTCAGCTTCTTCTGCCCTCAGTCGATCATTTGGACCAGTTGCGAACAAAAGCTGCTCCTGTGCTGGATTTTGATCCGGCCTCCGCGCGCACCAACGAGGAGAATGCCGCTGTGCTGGCCGTGCCATCCGCTGACGTTGTGCTCAAGGAACTGGCTAGCCGTGTCCGTGCCCATAGCGGCCCCATCACGCCCGAAGCCTTCAAGGCCTGGATGAACGAGATCAAGGCGGCTACGAAGATCAAGGGCAGGGAACTCTTCCATCCGGTTCGCATTGCTCTCACCGGCGCGCACTCCGGCCCGGAGTTCGACAAGCTGATTCCGCTGATCGAAGAGGGCGCGGCGCTCGGCCTCGGAATTCCCAGCGTGCGTGAGCGCATTGAACGCTTCCTCGGAGCCTGAGCGCGATGAAGGAGACGTTCTGGGACTGCATCTTCTGGATTCATGGCCGCCCGTCCACGCCGTTGGCCATCGTGCTCTGCCCGCGCGGCGGCAAAAAGCTGCGTGCCGCTCTGAGCGCCTACAAGCGCGGCGGCATCGAAACGCTTGTTTCGATGCTGGATGAGGAGGAGGCCGGCTGGCTCGGTCTGGCGGACGAAGGCAAGATTGCCGCCAAGGTTGGCTTGCAGTTTCTCTCTTTTCCCATGTCCGACCGCCAGATTCCGCCCGACGAAGCGGCCTTCCACGCTTTTGCCGCCGAGCTTGCCGCGCGCCTTCGCGCCGGGGAGAAGATCGGCGTGCATTGCCTGGGAAGCATCGGCCGCTCGACCGTGACGGCGGCCTGCACGCTGATTGAGCTTGGCTGGGAACCGGAGGCAGCTCTCGCTGCCGTAGGAACCGCTCGCTGTTGCCGGGTTCCTGACACGGACGAGCAGCGTGACTGGATTCTGAATTACAGAGCGCGGGCGTAAGAGGCTGCCGTCGGCTCCCGCACAGGCAGAATCGTTTCGTAGGCCGCGTAAACGCCCTCGAAGACCGAGTCCCAACTGGCGGTGAGCGCATAAGCTCGCGCCGCCTGACGCATCTGGGCGTGTAGCGCCGGATCGGCCATAACTCCGGCCACGGCGGCGGCAAACTCCGCGTCGGGAACAATGCGGCCCGTCTGGCCGTTGCGCACGATGGTCGGCGGGCCGCCGTCGGGCGTGACGATGGCTGGCACGCCGCTGGCCAGAGCCTCCAGAACCACGTTGCCGAAGGTGTCGGTGTGCGAGGGGAAGACGAAGAGGTCCATGTTGGCGTAGGAGGCGGCCAGCGGTTCGCCGCGCAGGACTCCAGTAAACTCCGCCCGCGGCAGGCGCTCCCGCAGCCAGTTTGCCTCGCCGCCGTGGCCGACGATCAGAAAGTGAAAATTGGCGTGGCCCATCCGCTCCAGCTCTTGCTGCACCTGAACCAGCAGCGCGATATTCTTCTCGACCGAGAGGCGGCCGACAAAGCCCAGAACGAATTCGCCGTCTTCCTTGGCGCGCGTGCGTTTGGAGGGATGGAAAAGCTCCGCGTCCACGCCGCGCGGCATCAGATAACAGTGCCGGCCCGTGACGCGCGCCAGCAGTGCGCAGAGTTCGGGGTTGGGCGCATAGAGCACCTGCGCCAGAGAGTAGAACCGGGCCACCGCGGCCAGGGCCATATCCTCGATTTTCTTCTCCGCCGCCGCCTGCTGCCGTTCCGGCAGCAGGCGCAGAAGCCATTCCGAGCGCCGCGCCGCGTACTCATGCAAGTTGGTGTGCCAACTGGCGGCCAGCGGCAGCTTCAAGCGGTGCGCCAGCCACGCGCCCAGCATTCCCACCTCGCTCGGTCCGGTGATGTGAATCAGATCAGGCTGAAAACGCCGCAGCACTTCGCGGATTTGTGGAATGTAGCGCAGAAACGCGGGGTCGAAGCGCAGGTCTTTTTCCAGGGCAAAGGAGAGGCAACTGCGCGGCAGCTCCAGCGTCCACACATTGCCGTCCTCGGTGAGCGGCTGCGCGCGGTCTCCCGCGCGAACGCACAGAAAAGGCAGATTCCGCCGCCGCGCAAAACCCTCGAAGTGGCGGCTGGTGTGCGCCACGCCATTGATCTCATGGAAGGAGTCGGGGAAGTAGGCCACGCGGGGCATCTGATTGGTCATAGGCTTTTGTTGAATTTTCGGTCGGCCCCAGCTTGCTCCGCTCAAGCGGCTAACCCCGCTGACAACGCTAACTCCGCTAACAACGCTAACAGTCGTCCTACTCGCCCAGCGCCAGGTGCATTTCGCGCGACTCGCTCCAGGCTATGCGCAGGCCGCCGGAGACGGGTCCCAGGCCCATCAACTGCACCAGCGCGAGCATGAAGCTGATTGCTTTGGGCGGCGCGCCGTGGGGCCACAGTTCGCTCAGCGGCCGGACGACGCCCTTGGCGTCTGGATGATAAACCCGCTCGTCCCAGGTGCGCGAACCCTGCGGAAACTCCGGGTAGCAGCGGATGGCGTCGAGGGTTGATTCCAGCAGGCGATGCTTCCACGGCTGGGCGTACTGCGGCATGAAGAGCACATTGCTCTTCTTTTCGTACCGCACTTCATGCACAAACTCGCTAAAACTGGTGGCGTTGGTCAGGTTGATGTTGGCATTGGCTTCAATGCCGTGACGGTCGCCGCCGGAGATCAGTGGCATATTCCATTGTTCGGCCAGCCGCCGCGCCGCGCCGTTCTCGTCCCAGTTGCGCAGTCCATTCAGCTCCAGAGCGTGCAGGAAGTTGCCGTTCTTCTGCAGAAACTCGTTGACCAGGAAATCGTGCTTCTCCTGTCCGACCAGGTAGAGATCCCACAAGGGGTGGTTGAAGACCACCAGCACATTCGGCTGTTCGTTGAGGGCCTTCAAAATTTCGGTAAGCTGCTTGTCGTCGGGGCTGGCGGTGTAATCGGCCAGGGTTTGCATCCACTCGGCCGCATGGGCGCTGGGCAGGTTATGCGCGCCCAGATGGAAGGCCTGCGTCGCATAGGGCGCTGTCCACTCGACGGAAACCGGAATCTGCCGCGCGCTGGGAACGGTGCGCAGCAGCATCGGCGCCGTGATGCTGTCGTGATCGGTGATGGAAACCATCGGCGCCAGGCCCAGCTTTTCGATCTGCCGGCTTTCCTGCACGAAGGACATTTTGGGATTCATCGGCGGCGTCCAGTAGCTGGCCGCATAATTGATGCGCACGCCGTGCATTCGCTCCGAACGCTGTTCCAGCCGCGTCAGCAGCGGACGGATGAACGGATACTGATTGCCTAGATTTGCCAAAAAATCCAGGGTTTCGTGCGATTGGTTGGTGTGGCTGTGTAACGAAACGCCACTTTGGAAGCCTTGCGATGCCTTCTTGTCGCGCCACAGGTACGAGACGGTCGAGTTGACCATTTCTCCTCCTCCATTCCGGCGGTGAACTGCAATCACTTGCATTCACTAGACACAGTATCGGGTGTGGCGATGAATGGAGGGTTAAGGTTCGACGAATGCAGCTTCAATTCACAAAGAAAATCAGAAGTATTACCGAAAAAACCGGGAAAAATGCCGAAGAATTCCCCCAGAAATCCAAAAATGCGCGCGCAATAAATTCTATTTGATGGTTTTAGCCATCTCCGGCCCCAGAAAATCTTCCACCGTCCAGCCAGCCATCAGATCCTCGTCGCCGGTCATCGCCGGCCCCTCGGCCAGCCGGCTCTCCTCCAACTCGGCCGTCAGGTAGTTCTCCGTCAGCCCCTTGCGCAACAGCTCAAAGGCCTGCTCCGGCGTGTCGGCAAACTGGAATAGCTCGATGTCCTTGGGCGAAATGGCGCCGCTGTCAACCAGCACGTCCAGGTTGAAGACTCTTTTCCAATATTCCGAGCCGTAGATGACGACGGTAATCTTCTTGGTCATCTTGCGGGTCTGGGCCAGGGTCAGAATCTCGAACATTTCGTCCAGCGTGCCGAAGCCGCCGGGAAAGACCACCAGCGCCTTCGCCAGGTAGGCAAACCACAGCTTGCGCATGAAAAAGTAATGGAACTCGAAGTTCAAGCCCGGCGTGATGTAGGGGTTGGGCCGCTGCTCGAAGGGCAGCCGGATGTTCATCCCAATGGTTTTGCCGCCGGCCTCGTGTGCGCCGCGGTTGGCCGCCTCCATGATGCCCGGCCCGCCGCCGGAGGTGACCACGAAACGGTGCCGCCGCGAGGGAATCTTCCGGGCCCAGTTGGTCAGCAGGCTGGCCAGCCGCCGCGCGTCTTCGTAGTAGCGCGCCATTTCGACGGCTGCCTCGGCGCGCTTGAGCTGCAACGCCGTCGCCTTGCCTGCGGCAATCTCCACCGCGCGGGCCGGCTGCTCCTGGCTGGGCGCGGGCTGCGTGGAGCCGGTGTTTTCCAGCAGTTCCAGCGCGTGGCCAGCTTCCTCGCGGCCGTGGAAGCGCGCCGAGCCGAAGAAGACCACCGTGTCGTGAATCCGCTCCCGCCGGAAGCGCGCCAGCGGCTCCATGTATTCGGAGACAATCCGGATCAGCCGCCCGTCGGCGCTGTTGAGAAAGCGCGAATTCTCGTAGGCCAGCGGCGCTGACTCCAGCGGTGGCGGCGCTCCGTTGCCGGGAATGGCGGAAGAATCTGTGGAACTCATACAACCCCCCTTATTCCTGTTCCCTGTTCCCTAATCCCTAATCCCTGTTCCCTTATCCCTGTTCTTTCCCCGCCGGAAGGCGTCCTGAAACGTGAACCACAGCGTCAGCAGCCCGATGCCCGAAACGATGCCGCGCACCGCGCCGCTGGCCGCATAAATTGATAGCGAGGGAAACTGCATGAACAGCGGATTCCGGTCCCAGAACGTCTTCGACCATGGCGCATAGCAGACCGCCAGCCCAAGGTACAACTTCAGCAGTATGCGCAGGAACATCTCGGCGCGCACCAGCCAGCGCGGAATCCGCGGCGGCTGGTGCGGTATATGCTGTGGCGCGGGGTTGGGCGCGGCTCCGCGTGTAGGCACGGGCGCGGGCGCGGGGTCCGGGAAAAGGGGAAGCGATGTCGATTCAGGTAGCTGAGACATTCTTAATGTACGCACACCACCCCCGGATTTCAGCCCAATCGCAGGCATTCAGCGCGGGCCCTTCGACCGGCCCGGCTCAGGGAGGCCGTACTTGAACGGTAACACAACCGCGCCGTGATTCATGCACCGGGAGGGCAGGCGTTTTCTCTGGAAGTCCCGGTTTTGTTCTCTTTTGCCGTTCCAGAAGCGGCGGCATTGAATCGTTTCGTGCCGGGGCGGCCAAAACCACGGAAGTGCGGGCCGATCCAGAACGGGAAAAAATTGCTGCCTTTTCCCGGCAGAGAACGCAGATATCTCGTTCGTTACCAGTTCACTGGCGGTACAATTCCCCATAGATTAAAAGCAGAACAAATTCTACTCATGTAAGGAAAGCGTTTCTCCGGGATAATCTGAATGAGCATTCCAAACTATTACGAATTCCTCCAGATCAGCCGTCATGCCGAGCCGGCAACCATTCACCGCGTTTATCACTTCCTTGCTGCCCGCTACCACCCGGACAATGCGCAGACCGGGGATGTGGAAAAGTTCATGCTGTTGAAGCAGGCCTATGAAGTGCTCTCCGATCCGGAGCGCCGCGCCGCATACGAAGCGGCCTGCGAAAAGAACGCGCCCCCGGCGGCGCCGCTCTCCATGGAGCTTGATTTCATGGATAACCTGAAGGGTGAGTTGAACCGGCGGCTGGGTTTGCTGGCGCTGCTCTATGCGCGGCGGCGCACCAACCCTTCCCGCCCGGAAGTCTCGCTGATTGAGGTAGAACAGCGCATGGGCTTTCCGCGCGATTATCTGGAATTTACAATGTGGTATCTGCAAAAGAAGGGGTACATCACGCGCGCGGATAACTCGGATTTCGCGCTGACGGCCGAGGGCGTTGACTTTGTGGAGACGCAACGCGAGCAAGTCCCGGTTCTGAATAAACTGCTGACCAGCGACGCGAGTCCCGCAGCCACGGGGCCAGTCAAGCAGGGCGCGGCCCCGTCGCACGCTGCTGGCATAAAGGCGTCAGCGGCGGACAGGCGCGCGGATATCAAGGAGCGGCGCACCGGCGCGCCGGACCGGCGAGCCAAAGGCAGAGATTCGCGCGTGCATCAACAGGAGCAGCGCGCAGCGGTTTCAGATCGCCGCGCCAGAATCTAGATATCTGATCTGGAATGTAGCGCCGGCCTCCTGGCCGGCTGTAGCGCGGGTTTCCCAACCCGCGCTTCTCTGCCACGTGGTACAAGATTATGAGGTCACAGACCTAGGCCTTTGGCAGCTTGAAGAAGTACCAATGCCGGGCGTCCCATCCTTGGTGCGTTTTTGCTTTTGCGCTTGGTTGATTTATCCAAGGCCGGATTTGCTCGGAGAACAGGCCAGGGCAACTCGATTTCGTCCCTCCGCTTTGGCGCGATAGAGCGCATGGTCCGCTTCATCGAGCACTTGTTCCCAATCGGCTGTGTGTGCTGGGTCATACGTGGCGATTCCGATACTGGAACTGACGCGTATGTTCTGGCTTTCCATCTCCACAGGTTCGTTGGCAATGGCGTTGCAGATGCGCTCGGCAACCTCGATTGCGCTTTCTGCGCCGGTCTCGGGCAGAAGAATGGCGAATTCGTCTCCTCCGTACCGGCACAGCAGATCGGTACAGCGCAGGCATGAGGCAATTCGGGCGGTGACGGTGGATAATACGAAGTCTCCTGCCAAATGCCCAAAATGATCGTTGATGCTTTTGAAGAGATCGATGTCGATAACGAGTATGCTGAAAATGGTTCCGTAGCGAACAGAACGCGCTTGTTCGCGTTCAATTGCGGTGGTGAAGCTGCGGCGATTGGCTACCCCGGTAAGTTCGTCGGTTTCGGCTTCGTGCCGCAGTTCGTGGACCAAGCGAACCTGAGCTGTAATATTCGCCAGGATCACGGCCCAGCCAGCCTGGTGCTTTTCCATGAGCAAAGGGAGAATGCGCACCTCAAAGTGCTGAAGCTCACCGCCGGCTCTCAACTCAATCTTCTGCGAGTGCTTTGGATCACTGAAGAGCGTTTGTAAACAAAGTGATGCAGGAAACGCGGTGGTAATCTCGTCTCCCACATTTACACTGCGCAGAGAAGGCAGAAGTTTGCGGGCTGCGGGGTTGAAATCGACCAGGCTGCGCCGCATATCGGTCACCAGAGCCGCATCCCGCATATTGTTGAAGACCAGGGATCGCGCCATGGGCACAAGTTCGAAGAACTCGAGCCGGAAAGCCGCAAAGTACCCCAAAATGGCGCTAATGCCCATCATCGCGGGCGCCATATCCAGTCCCCAGGGACTCCAGCCGCATAAGTAGACGAGATTGCCGGCCAGCGGGGGCAGAAAGGAAGTCACAAACAGCAGGCTCTGCTTTTGAAAGAGGCGGGAGGAAGTGCGAAATCTGGAGATGTAAATCCAGGAGCTATACAAAAGAGCGGCATACATATATGCCACAAACAGCCATGCGATGGGCCCGCGATGGGCGGCAACAATCCAGAAAGGAGGTTGGAACTGCATCTGGAGAGAGCGGTCGAAGAGGCCATGCCATGGGGTGGTTTCCTGCGCCACGAAGGTCAGTAGAGGAATCACCAGCAGGAGCCCAAGCCGGCTGCGCAGATGATTATGTTTTTGAGTCAGCAACACCAACAGCGCCGGGATCCAGCAAATGCCAAAATACTCCACATGGAGCCAGAGCATTGCATCAGCGAGATTGGTTTGCGCGACTTCCCCCGAGTAACCAAAGCAGTAGATGGCCGCGGAAACCATCAGCAGGGAAAGGGTTGTTGCCTCGGACGCCCGGCGGCGCCGGCTCCATGAAACAGCGGCCATCAGCGCGAGCACAAGTGCAACCGCGGACAGGAATAGGCGCGCCAGAATCACGATACTGATCGTCATAGTTGAGAATTACCCTGATCCAAGAATATCCGCCAGACTTTACAGCGTGTGAAAATTGCAGATATTTCCGGCCTCTTTCATTACTTTGGTTTTCCGCATGAAGGAAGATTGCAAAAACGAAATTCCGAAACGGTTCTGATCTCTGATCCCTATTCCCTGCCTTTAGAATAGAACCATGTTTACTGGCATCATCGAACAGACGGGCACACTGGTCAGCCTGGAAAGCCGCGGCGGCGTGCGGCGCATCACCATCGAGGCTCCGCAGATTGCCGGACGGCTGCGCGAGGGCGACTCGCTGGGCGTTTCCGGCGTCTGCCTGACGGCTCTCGACGTGGACCCCACCTACTTTCACGCCGATCTGGCGCAGGAAACGCTGGACCGCACCTCGCTGGGCGCGCTCGCTGCCGGCGCCAAGGTCAACCTGGAGTTGCCCACCGCGGCGGGCAGTCCGCTCGGCGGACACATTGTCGAGGGCCACGTGGACGGCTGCGGGGTTTTGGCCTCCCTGGAGCCGGTGATTCCGCGGGATGATCCGCGATTCAGCCGCGAGACGACCGATTGGACGCTCAAGGTCAAGGCGCCGGAGCTGGTCTACCCCTGGATGGTCCACAAGGGCTCGGTCGCGGTTGAGGGCATCAGCCTGACCATCGCCGATTTCGACGGCGTGGTAATCTCGATTGCGATCCTGCCCCTCACTTATTGGCGGACCAACCTGCACACGCTGGCGGTGGGCGCTCCTGTGAATATCGAGGCCGATGTGATGGTGAAACTGGCCCATGCGCAGATGCTGGCCCAGAAGAGCACCATGCCCGGCCTGACCGAGGCGTGGCTGGTGGCCAGCGGCTACTGAGCGGCGTCTGCCTGCCTTCCATTGCGCCCGGTTTCGCGTCTAATTTCTACGGGCGCTTGTCCGCCTGGCTGAATTCCTTATGCTGTTGGAGCAGGAGGTCGTCATGAATTCACTGCGTTCCTCTGTTTTCCGTCGTTTTTCGCTGGCGCTGCTGGCGCTGGCGGCTTTTGCGCTGCCGCCGTCGTCGAGTCTGGCTCAAGCCGCCACTCAGCAGTCTCAGCAGCCCGATCAGGCCTTGCCCGACTCCGGCGGTCCCAGCGCCGACACCGGAGTCATTGCCTTGCCCAAAAAGAAAGACAACGCCCTTGACGCGCCCGCGCCCGCGCCGGTCGTGCCCCGGCTGAAGACTCCCGAGGGTACGCCCAACTTTTCCCTGCGCATCGAGGTTCCCGAGGTCACCGTCGATGTGGGCGTGCTTCTGGAAAAGACCGGGCAGTTCGTTCCCAACCTCAAGCCCGGCAACTTCCGCGTCTATGAAAACGGAGAGTTGCAGAAGGTGACCGGCTTCAAGCGCACCGAGGCCCCGGTTACGGCGCTGCTGCTGTGCGAGTTCGCCTCCACGAACTACAGTTTCATCTACGATATGCGCAATGCTGCGGCCGCTTTTGCCGAGCAGTTGCGCCCCAAAGACTATGTTGGCGTGATGACCTTCGACCTGAAAACGCGGATTGTCTCCGACTTCACCCAGGACAAGCGCCAAACACAGGATGCCATCAACTCGATGACCATTCCCATGTTCAGCGACCGCAATCTCTTCGACGCCCTCTACGAGGCCGAAGACCGCCTGAGCCGCATCGAGGGCCGCAAGTACATCATTTTGATCGCTTCAGGCCGCGACACCTTCTCCAAAATCACCCTGGACAAAATTATGCAGAAGGTCAAGTCCACGCCCGACGTGACCATCTTCGCCGTCTCCACCGGCGGCGCGCGGCGCGCGATGACCGAAGGCGGCGGCGGCTGGGGGGCGCAAATGCGGGACATGGATTATCTGCAAGCCGACAACGAGATGAAGAGCTTCGCCAGCCTTACCGGCGGAATGTGGTTCGCTCCCCGCTTTTCCGCAGAGATGCCGGAGATCTTCCAGAAGATCAACCAGAACATCCGCTTCAAGTATCAGCTTGTCTACCACCCCACCAACGCCAAACAAGACGGCGCCTATCGCAAGCTGCGCGTGGAACTGGTCGACGACGAGGGCCACCCGCTGCGCATCCAGGACGAGAAGCACAAGCCGCTCAAGTACGACATCATCGCCCGCGACGGCTACCGCGCCCAGCGGCAAGTCGAATAAAACAGCAGTGCGCGGACACAAAAAGCTGGCGGAAGCCCTTGCGGCCTCCGCCAGCTTTGCAAAACAACAACAGATGGAGGTCAGCCTATTTGAACTGCCTGACGAAATCCGTGATGTAATATGCGATCACCAGCACTGTCGCAATCACGGAGAGCCACCGGAAAATTCGCAGCGGGGACTCAATCTTGGCTACCTTGGCGGCGATCGCTTCCTGCTCGGCCTTTTCCTTGGAGAAGGCATCATCCAGATAAATCTGGTCATCCTCATTTTGGGACAACTTGGAACTATAAAGATGAAGAGCGCCGGTGATCACCACCAGCAAGGCCCACAGAATCCATATTCCCCAGACAAACGACATACTCCACCTCCCAAAGACTTTCAGCCCCGAGCATCGCGGATGGATAAAAATTTCGGTCCCGTCCCGCTGAAGAGCTGTCTGGCTGACCATAATATCCCCGCAAGGGTGCTGCTGTCGCGATAAAAATCGCAAGTATTTTTCGCGCGGAAGCAGGGCGCTGCTGAGACTTTTTCGCCCTTTGCCGCATCCAATAAGAAGTTGAGAGCTTGTGTCGCCGCTGCTGGAGCGGTAAAGTTAAGTTTCCGGCAAATACTTCACGTTTGAGGAGAATTCATGGCCACTGCAACCACCGCGCCCACCCAGGAAACCGTCAAGAAGGCACCCTTAACCATTACTCCGCAAGCCCTCGTCAAGGTGCGCGAGGTCATGGCCACCCAGGATCCGGTTCCCGCCGGACTGCGCATCGGCGTGGTTGGCGGCGGCTGTTCCGGCTTCCAGTATTCGATGGCCTTCGAGAACCAGAGCGGCCAGATGGACAAGGTCTTTGCCTTCGACGACCTGAAGGTCTTTGTGGACGCCACTTCGCTGATGTACCTGAAGGGCTGCGTGGTTGATTACGTCGAAACGCCGGAAGCCAGCGGCTTCAAGTTCGACAATCCCAACGTCCGGACCACCTGCGGTTGCGGCTCCTCGTTCGGCGTGTAGCGATTTGTTTCAGGCCAGTCCCTCGTCATCGGTAGCGCCGACCTCCTGGCCGGCTGTAGCGTGGGTCTCCCGACCCACGCTCTGTACTTCTGGCACAGTACAAATCTACTGGATTCAAAACAATTCCATCCGGCGCGGACGGGAGGCCGGCGCTACAATTCTGTTTTCCAGACAGCTTTTATTGTGCTGCGGGCGTTGTGGGCGTGGCTGTGCTGTTGCTATTCGTGCCCGTTGCGCTGGCGGCGCCCGTAAGGCCGGCCGCCTGTAATTGCTCGACTACCGGGTCGTAGACAAACTCCCACTCGTTGTAGTGGTTCTTCTTCTTGTAGACCATGATGGACTTCTTGGGGCTGTTCGGCGAGAAGCCGATAATGCCGACTCCGCCATAGGTTTGCCCGGTCAGCCCGGTAGTCGAACCAGTCTGGCTGGTGGTCGAAGTGGTTGCGCTGGCGTCGGTTGCGGTCGTCGTGCTGCTGGCGGTGGAATTGAGTCCGCTGATGCCGCTGCTGGCGCCAGTCGCAGCGCCAGACAGCGGCTGACCGAAGAAGCCCATCGCCGTCGGAGCCTTGTTCTGGCCATACTGAATCGGCTTCCAATCCTCTTTTCCCGTGGTCGGATCGGCGTATTTCTTGCGCAGGAAACGGATATTGTTGGTGGGCTTGACCAAAGCATCGACGGTGGGCGGATAGGAGCCAAACTTCTTGTAATACATCCTCACGGCGCGAATGTACTGTTTGCCGCGCTCCATCGTTTCGAACTCGCGGTCGCGCTGGATTTCCTTGGAAACCTTGGGCAGGGCAACCGCCAGTGAGATGGTGAGCAGAAAGACCAGAAAGATGACCGCAAGCAGCACGAAGCCCTCTTCGGATGGCTTGGTCTGACGGCGGATTTGGGTGGATGCCTTCATGTGTGATTTGGCGCTTTGGATTTGTGGTTTCCCACCCTAGGCGCAAAAACAAGAACGCGCCGAGGGTGGGGCACCCTGCCTTGATTGCGACAACATGCGGACGGAATCTCAGTTGGCGGTCAGCGGCAGGCTTTGCGTGTTGTTGTAGTTCAGATCGGTGACGCGAACGCTGCCCGGATAAATGGCGTCCACCTTGTAGCGGTGGTTCACAATCTCGCCTGTGCGGGCGATGAAAATGTCGTCGCCATGGATGAAAAAGGCTTGCAACGATTTGTCCCTGGCCTGCGCGTAGCCGAAATATTTCAGGTCAATGGCCGGTGGACGCGGCGGGCCGGGCGGCGGAGGCGGAGGCAGCTTTACCACGGGGCCGGGCCGTGGGCCTTTGGCCGGCGCTGGAATGTGCGCCAGCGCGCCGCCGCCCATCACCGTAGCGCCGGCGAAGATGTTTCTGCCTGCGCCCCGGTACGCCACGTCCTCGGTGAGAGCCAGCCGGTCCAGGTGCAGCGCGGGATTGATGCCGGCGTTGGAGAGCTTCTGCGCCTGTGGTCCTTCGCTTGCGGCGGGACTCGCCGCGCGGCTGGCCGTGGGTTTGGCCACTGCCGGAACAGCCGCCGCCGCCGGACGCGTGGGCGCGGCGGGGCTGCTGAAGGTTTGCTTCAGTTCATAGCCGCCAATCAGCAGAATCACCACAACGAGAGCGGCGAGCAGGTAGACCTGGCGCTTGTTTTCGGTTCCGAGGCGCAGAGCCATGGCTATTCACCCTCCCTTCCGCGCGGAGCGTCAGAGGACGTCGCGGGCTTGTCGTCGTCGGGCGTTGGCGGCAAGCCGCTGGCCGCAGCATCCGCCGGCCGCAGCCAGGTGGAAACCTTCAGCCGCAGATTCACCGTGCCCCCCTGCTGGCCAGTCAAAGACATGGCGCGGATCACAAAGAAGGTTTGGTCGCGTTCGAGGCCGTTCACAAAGCGCATAATCTCCGCATAGCCGCCGGTGATGCCCGCGTCCAGGGTAATTCCTGTGAAATCCGAGCCGGGAGGGTCCTGCGTGTACTGCACGCGGGTCAGCCGGACCGGGCCCTTCAGCGCCAGCTCGCCGATGCGCGTGGCGATGGCGGAATAGCTGGGCGGAATGCGCCGCAGATAAAAAGACTGCATCTGGGCGCGGGAGTCCGCGACGCGCTGGTCAAGCCCGCGCAAGGGAACGGTTTCCAGCTCAAGCGCCTTCAACTGCACCTGTTTGGCGGCCAGCTCGTTGGCGGAGTTGTCATTGGTGGCTTTCCAATCCATGCCGAAACGGACGGCGAGGCCGATAACCGCCGCCAGCAGCGCCACAAAGGCGGCGTAGTGCCACGTGAGCGGCGAGGTCAGGCGTTCATGCCACAGCGATTGCGTGCGGGGGGTCATCGCGCGCCTCCTGACTTTGAACCGGGATTGGGTTTGGAATGCGGTTTGGCGCTGGGTTGGGGATTCGGCTGCGCCTTGCGGCCGAGAGGCTCTCCGGCTGCCAGCGGCTTCTCTCCCAACTGCTCTCTTTCCGCCCTCAGGTCAAGTTCCACCGGCGCAGCCGCGTTGTATTCGGCCAGCAGATCGAAGTTGACGCGATTGGAGGCGCTGATCGGTTCCAACTTCGCGTTCGGGCCGCCAGTCGATTCCGCGCTTTCACCTACGATGCGCGGCAGCAGAAAGTGTTTCGATCTCTCCAGATTCCGCACCAGATCGACAGCCCGGTCGCGGGGGCCGACCACGCGCAGCTTCAGCGTGATCTGGTTGGTTTTCTGGTCGCGAACTGGCTCCAGATTGGTCACCTGCACGCCCACGGGCAGCACCATTTCCAGGTCTTCCATGGCCAGCGTCCAGGAGAAGCTCTTTTCGTCGATCAGCTTGTTCAGTTCGCCGATATGCGCCAGCAGTTCGACGTTGTCCGGTTCATTCATCCTGCTCTGGTAGCCCTGGCGCTCCGCTGTGATGGCGTTGATCTGGTTCTGGATGCTCTGTTCGGTGGCGCGAGCCTCTTCCGCCTTCTGGTGAACCGCGTGCAGCCCGAGGCCCAGGCCCAGGGCGAGGACGCCCAGCACGCCGAGGGCGATGCGCACGCGCTTGAGCGCCGGACGGATGTCGATGTAGGGACGGGTGGCGAGATTAAGCGTAATCTGCATCAGTTTGCCCCCGCCAGCGCGCCCACAACCCCGGCCAGGCTTACCAGATTGCCCAGCGGCGTGACGGCTCCGGTTTCCGGCCGCTCGGCCAAATCGACCACGGTCAGGTCGGGCGCGTCGATCCAGCGGGCAAAGTCCTCCGCCGCGTTGTTGCCGCCCGCCCCGACGCCAGCAAAGTACAGCAAGCTCGGACGCGCGCCAAGCTTGTCCTCAAAAAAAGCGGCGGCCACGGCGATGTCGCGCTGCACCTCCTGCAATCGCAGATCGGAGTCATCCGGCAGCACAATGGTGCGGTAGAGCAGCAGGTCGCGGCCGTGGGTGATGGACGTGGTGAGCGTGCGCGCGCCCAGATTCGTCGCCAGCACCGGCTCGGCGGAATCGACGGCCGCCAGCGCCGCCAAGCCGGTGGACAGCACCACGCCCGGCTCGTAGCCGGCCTGCCGCGCCACCGCTTCGTATTCCTGCAAGTTCACGCCCGGAATGACGGCGACCAGCACCTTGCACGCGCTCTTGCTTTCGACCAGAATCTGGTAGCTTATCCCGGCCAGCTCCACATCGAAGGGAATGATCTTGCGCAGCCGGAAGCGGAGCACTGAAAGCGCCTCCGAGGGGCGCGCGGGCATTGCATCGAAGTCCAGCACAAAGACGCGGACCACGCTGTCGGGCACAATCAGCGTGACCGAGCGGGTGCGCGGCGAAATCTGGTCAAGAACCGCGCGAATGGCGTTGGCCACCACCTCCGGATGGGGCAGATTCGGCTCCCCGCTGCCCGGAACAAGCGCTCCTTCCGGCAGCCGCTCGAAGGCGTAGACCGGCGCGCGGCCCGCTCCCGGCGAGCTGGCGCCCAGCACGCCCTGCTCCGATAGCTCAACCGCTACCGGCGGATGGCCGCCGGCTTGCGCGCCCAGTTTGATCTTGCTGAAAATCGAATTCACTAGCGGTTCGCCTCGATAAACGTGACCTTATTGATTTCCTTGAGCGTGGTCAATCCGCGGCGCACGCGGTCAATCGCCGACTCGCGCAGAAAGCTCATGCCCTCTTTCTTGGCCAGTTTGCGAATTTCAGAGCTGGATTTCTTGGCCAGAATGATCTCGCGGATCGGATCGGTCAGGTCCAGCAGTTCGTGAATGGCGGTGCGGCCGCGATAGCCGGTCCCGTTGCACTCCATGCAGCCCGCGCCCTCGCGGAATTCAAAGCCGCGCCATTCGTCAGGCTCCAGGCCGCCGGCCACCAGCTCCGCGTCATTGTAGGTGACCGGGTGGGCGCAAGACTCGCAGACGGTGCGCACCAGCCTTTGCGCCAGAATGCAGTTCAGCGCCGAAACAAAGTTGTAAACCTCGACGCCCATATTCGCAAACCGGCCCAGCACGTCCACCACGTTGTTGGCGTGGACCGTGGTGAAGACCAGGTGGCCGGTCAGCGCGGAGTTGATGGCAATCTGCGCCGTTTCGTTGTCGCGGATTTCGCCCACCAGAATCTTGTCCGGGTCATGGCGCAGAATCGAACGCAGGCCGCGGGCAAAGGTCAGCCCCTTTTTCTCGTTGACCGGAATCTGCGTGATGCCGCGAATCTGGTACTCGACCGGGTCCTCAATGGTGATGATCTTGTCCTCGTCGCTCTTGATCTCATTCAGCGCCGCGTAGAGAGTGGTTGTCTTGCCGGAGCCGGTGGGACCGGTGACCAGCACCATGCCGTAAGGCTCGTGGATATAGCGGCGGAAGCGTTTCAGGTCCTCCTCGGCAAAGCCCACCACGTCCAGCGTGAGGTTGTGGAACTTCTCGCTCATCGACTCCTTGTCCAGCACGCGCAGCACGGCGTTTTCGCCGTAGATGGTCGGCATGATGGAGACGCGGAAATCGATCATGCGGCCCTTGTAGCGCACCCGGAAGCGGCCGTCCTGCGGCACGCGGCGCTCGGCAATGTCCAGCTCGCTCATGATCTTGATGCGCGACAGAATGGTCGAGTGATGCTCGCGGGCGATGGGCGCCATGGCCTCCTGCAAGACACCGTCGATGCGGTACTTGATGTGTACCGAGTCGTCGTAGGTTTCAATGTGAATATCGGAGGCGCGGCGTTCGAGGGCGGTGAAGATGGTCGTATCCACCAGCCGGATGATGGGGCTGATGTCCTCCTCGCTCGTGAGCTTCTCGATGGAGATGTTCTCGTCGGAGTTTTCATCGCCGGTCAGCACATCGAAGGTCAGTCCCTCGCTGGCTTCGTCCAGCACGCGCTGCGACTGCTCGGTCTTCTTCAGCAGCTCGGTAATCTGCGAGAGCGTGGCCACGCGCGGCAGGATGCGGCGTCCGAGCAGTCCGGCAATCTCATCGAGCACCATCAACTGCGAGGGGTCGCTGACCGCAATCACCAGCGCGTCGCCGTTCAATTCGATGGGCACGAAGTTATAGCGGAACATCAGCTCCACCGGCACCGTGCGCAGCAGGTCGTGCTGAATCTTGAAGTTTTTCAGGTCAACGAAATCCGCGTGATAGCGCTTGGCCAGCGTTTCGGCCTGGGCGCGTTCCTCCTCGCTGCCGGGGACGGCGGCGCCAGGAGGCAGCGGAACCGCAAGAACTGTGCCATCAGCCATGATTTACCCCTGCCCCCCGCCGGTTCCGCCCATCGAGAAGATGGGCAGGTAGAGCGAGACCAGAATGAAGAGTACAACCACACCCATCACGATGAGAATAGCCGGCTCGATCAGCGTCAGCGCGGCGGCCAAAGCTGTCGCCACGTCTTCCTCGAAAAACTCGGCAACCGAGTTGAGCATCTGCGGCAAGGCGCCCGTCTGCTCGCCGACGGCAATCATCTCCGAGGCCAGGTCGGGAAAGATCTTTGTCTGCGTCAGCGCCTCGGCCAGTGGCTTGCCCTCGCGCACCGTCGAGACGGAACTCATCACCGCGCGGGAGACGTGGCGCGAGGAGATGGATCGCGCGGCGGTCTCCAGAGACGGCACCAGCGACAGACCACCCGTCAGCAGCGTCGAAAGCGTGCGTGCAAATAGAGCCACCTGATACTTCAGCCATATCTTTCCCAGAACCGGCATTTTTATCCGGAAGGCGTCGACAAAGTCGCGCCCCCGCTCGGTAATCGAGAAGCGGTAGATGCTGTAGCCCACGCCGCCGAAAATGAGCAGAATCCAAAGAATGTTGTGGCGTAGAAATTGGCCTAAGGCCAGCAGCTCCATCGTCATCTTCGGCAGCTTGTTGCCCATCTGGTCATAAAGAACGGCAAACTCCGGCACCACAAAGATGAACATGAAGAACATCAGCCCGCCCACCAGGCTGAGCAGCACGCCAGGATAGATCAGCGAGGCGATCAGCTTCTTGCGGAAGGTGAGCGAGATGCGCTGGAAGCTGACGTAGCGTTCCAGCACCTCAATCAGGTTGCCGGAGCGCTCGCCGGCCTGCAATGTGGTGGTGTACATCACCGGAAAGCCGCTCACCGCCTCGAAGGCCTCCGAAAGCGCGTCGCCGTTCCGCACGCGCGTGCCGATGTCGTCCAGTTGTGCGGCGAAGTGGGCGTTCTTCTGGTTCTTGGCCAGCATCTCAATCGAGCCAAGAATCGGCATTCCGGCGCGGATCAGCGTGAGAAACTGCTGGTTGAAGATCAGGAAGGTCTCCAGCTTCAGCTTGCCGCGCTTCAGTATTCCCATGCCGGAGCGGACGCGAACGGAAAAGACGTTGTAGCCGGCATGAACATAGCGCGCGCGCAGTTCTTCGGCCGTTGCCGCCGTCTGCACAGCTTCCTGCACCTGGCCGCGCTCATCGGCCATTCGTATGATGAATTCCGCCATGCTTCTTCCCGCCGGGGGCTCTTTCGAGTGAGCCGGAAGGGAGTATCCGGCCCTTTCCAGCTTCACTTCTTAGCTTCAAGGTTACCAGTTCCCGCCCGCGCTTCTCGTAACAGAAAGACGCGAAAGGCGGTTTCAGCGCTCGTAAAGAGGAAGGTGATTGATTCGGGGCGTCGGGTGCGATTCGTTTCAGGCTGGGGAAGGCGAGCGGAGGGAGCAGGGGGGCTTCAGCCCCCTGAATCTGGTGCCGTTCACTGAATGGGTTCACCCCAAATCTTCGGGTGCCCCACCCTCGCCGCGTCTTTGTTTTTGCGGCTAGGGTGGGAGCTAGGTCGATGCATTTCCATGAAATTCCCTTAATTGAACGGTGCTGGGGCCAAACAGGCTGCGGAAAAATTCGTAAAAAGTGTTTTAAGAGGAAGCAATGTGTCAGGGCACGACTTCAGTCGTGCCTCCATGGGCCTTTGGCCCACCCAAGTGGATGAAAACGCTTCTGCGGTATCCGCCCCGGAGGGGCCGAAGGAGAATAGCCCAGGGCCAGGGTCCCCGCGAACAGGTCTTCGTTCGCGGGGTGGAGGACAAGCGAAGCGCAGTCCTGGGAAAGGCCAACAATAAGCCAAAAGCCCCGTAGGGGCGACAGAAATGCTCCCGCAGATTCTAAAGGGGATAGGAAGCGTTTTCGACCGTTCCGTAAGTGCCGCAAAATAAAAGGGCTTTAGCCCTTGATGGAGGTCTTCAGGCAATTTGCAGAAAATTCCGCTTTTTTCCGCAGCCTGTAAAGCCCATCGCCGTTGCGCCATCCTCTTGGTGGCCTGAAGGCCACTGCTCCCTCCGTCAAAAACAAGAAGCCACCGCGCGCGATCCGCTGGCCGTTCCCCCGCCGCATGATTTACCCTCAGAGTCTGTATGGACCTCCATCGCGCATTGCTGATTCCCGTTCTGGCCGCGGCCCTGGCCGCCCCGGTCTCCGCCCAAACCTCCGCCCAGCCCGCCGAAGAGCTGCCCGACGCGCCCCAGGCCACCGCCGCCGCGCTGATTCATCCCAACGGTCCAACCGTGGTGATGGACACCTCGATGGGTCGCATCACCTGCCAGTTCTTTCAGCGCCAGGCGCCCCAGGCTGTGGCCAACTTCATCGCGCTGGCCGAGGGCGCGAAGGACTGGGTCGATCCGGTCTCCGGCAAAAAGCATCACCACACGCCGTTCTACGACGGCACCACTTTCCATCGCGTGATTTCCGAGTTCATGATTCAAGGCGGCGACCCGACCGGAACCGGCGCGGGCGACCCCGGCTTCAAATTCGACGACGAAATCGATCCCGATCTGAACTTCGACGTTCCCGGCCGTCTGGCGATGGCCAATTCCGGCCCCAATACCAACGGCAGCCAATTCTTCATCACCGAGCTGCCTTATGACTCGCTCAACCAGCACTACACCATCTTCGGCCAGTGCGACGAGTCCAGCGTGCTGGTGGTCAAGACCATCACCCGCGTGCAGACCGACGGGAATGACAAGCCGGTGACGCCGGTGGTGCTGAAGAAAGTCACCATCGTACGCGAGGGCCAGCCGATTCCGCCCAGCCCGAATGCCACAACTTCGGTAAAGCGAATCAAAGTCATCTTATCGGGTGGAGTGGCGCAGAATCTTCTTATTAAGAAAACCGTACCGGCATATCCACAGGAGGCGAAGGATGCGCGGATTTCGGGAACGGTCGTGTTGCGAGCTGTTATTAGTACTCAGGGCCGAATTGAGAGTCTGAACATCATCAGTGGCCCGGAAGCGCTCAAAGCAGCGGCCTTGGACGCGGTTAAGGACTGGGAGTACAAGCCTTATCTGCTTAATGGCGAGCCAGTCGAGGTCGAGACAACCATCAATGTCATCTTTACTTTGGACCGGTAAACGGTCTTCCTATCCCATTCAAACGAGGAAATAACATGGCACTTGCAACAGGAACCTACGCCGTCTTCACCACCACCGAAGGCAAGATCACCGTCCGGCTTTTTGAGTCGGAAGCGCCCATCACCGTCAAGAACTTCATCGATCTGGCCGAGGGCAAACGCGAATGGACCCACCCCTCCACCCGCGCCAAATCCACCGCCAAGCTCTACGACGGCACCATCTTCCACCGCGTCATTCCCGACTTCATGATTCAGGGCGGCGACCCGGCTGGTACCGGCATGGGCGGGCCCGGCTACCGTTTTGAGGACGAGACCAAGGGCTCGCCGCACAGCTTTGACAAGTCCGGCAAGCTGGCCATGGCCAACTCCGGCCCCAACACCAACGGCTGCCAGTTCTTCATCACCGTCGCACCCACGCCCTGGCTCACCGGCCACCACACCATCTTCGGCGAAGTCGTCGAGGGGCAGGAGATCGCCGACAAAATCTCCCGCGTTCCGCGTGGCGGCCAGGACAAGCCGAAGAAGCCGGTTGTGCTTGAATCAGTCAAGATCGAGCGCGTCAGCTAAGGTTCTATTGATAGTAGCGCCGACCTCCTGGTCGGCTGTGCTGGCGGCGTCCTCGCCGCCAGACGTTTCCTGGAAGCCGGGAGACCGGCGCTACTGCTTGAAGTTTTGCCGTGCCCGGGATTCCTGCCGTCCCGCCGCACAAATGTTACAGTTGATTCTTAATACTATGTTTGCTATCTCACAGCACGCGCACTTCATCGGTATCGGCGGCATCGGCATGAGCGGCATAGCGGAGATTCTGCTAAGCCTCGATATGAAGGTTTCGGGCTCCGATTTGCGCCTCACGCCGGTGACCGTCCGCCTCGCCCAACTGGGCGCTACTATCTACCAAGGCCACGCCGCCGCGAACATTCAGGGCGCCACGGTCGTCGTCACCAGCTCCGCCGTCAGCCCGGACAATCCCGAGGTTGTCGAAGCGCACGCGCGCAAGATTCCCGTCATTCAGCGCGCTGAAATGCTGGCCGAGCTGATGCGCCTCAAGTACGGCATCGCCATCGCCGGGATGCACGGCAAAACCACCACCACTTCGATGGTGGCCGCCGTGCTGACCGCCGGAGGCTTGGACCCGACCGTTGTGGTCGGCGGTCGCGTGGACGCGCTCGGCTCGAATGCGCGGCTCGGCACGACGCAATATCTGGTGGCCGAGGCCGACGAAAGCGACCGTTCCTTCCTCAAGCTCTCGCCTATCCTGGCCGTGGTCACCAATCTGGACCGCGAGCACATGGACTGCTACCACGACATGAAGGATGTCGAGCAGGCCTTCCTGGACTTCATGGACAAGGTGCCCTTTTACGGCGCGGTGACCGCCTGCCTGGATAATCCGCTGCTGGCCGCCATCCTGCCGCGCGCCCGCCGCCGCGTTTACACCTACGGTGTGGCCGCCGAGGCTGACTACCGGCTGGAGTTTCTCGGCGCGGGGCAGGGAAGTCCCTACGCGCGTTTTCTGGTGCATACCGCCGCCGGGCCAATGGGGCCATTCGCGCTGCATGTGCCTGGACGCCACAACGTCCTTGACGCCACGGCCGCCGTGGCCATCGCGCATCAGCTTCAGGTTGCTCCCGATAAGATAGCCGAGGGACTCAACACTTTTCGCGGCGTGGACCGGCGCTTTCAGTTGCGCGGCAAGGCGCGCGGCGTCACCGTCGTGGACGACTACGGCCACCATCCTACCGAGATTCGCGCCACGCTGGCCGCCGCCCGCGAGTGCGGCTACAAGAAGATTCACGTCGTCTTCCAGCCGCACCGCTACACGCGCACCCGTGACCTGCTGGACCGCTTTCGCGGCGCATTCGCCGATGCCGATTCGGTGATCGTGCTGCCCATCTACGCCGCCAGCGAGCAGCCCATCCCCGGCGTCACGGCGGAGCTGCTGGCCAGCCGCATCGAGGGTCCGCAAGTCCAGTTCATCGCGGAGTTTCCCGCCGCCGTGGCCGCCGTAGCCGCCCAGGCCAGCGAGGGCGATCTGATCCTGACCCTCGGCGCGGGCAGCGTCAGCCAACTGGCTCCGCAGATTCTGGCCGCTCTCGATCCGGCCTGAATTTTGTAGATAGCGGGGTGCCCCACATCTGTTGGGCTTTCCATATCTGGCATCACCCAAGAGTTGTCATCCTGAGCGAAGCGTTCTTCAGCGGAGTCGAAGGATCTGCGGTTGTTTTGTGTATCGCTGGGTGCCTGTAGAAGGTCAAGAGGTTGTTCCATTTTCGGAGCGGCTGATGGGCGGCTTGTAGTTGAGGCTACCATGAGGCCGTTGGTAATTGTAGAAGTTAGTCCAAGGCTTGAGGTAAGCG
>Ga0224529_1000105_pt1 | contig 61754 bp, 52 predicted proteins | sample CBST50metaG_FD_179893 | JGI IMG/M metagenome (GOLD analysis project Ga0224529, IMG submission 179893) | Peat soil microbial communities from Stordalen Mire, Sweden - C.B.S.T50 | ecosystem: Environmental > Terrestrial > Soil > Wetlands > Peat | place: Sweden: Norrbotten County, Stordalen Mire...
GGCCATCAATGCCATGCAAAAAGAGGGGTCCAAAGGCTCACTCCGAGGAAAACTCAAACGCGCCGGATGGAACGAGGACTTCCTCAGCCGCCTATTGGAGATGTTTTGAAATGCGTTTGCCCTGGAGTGGATAGGGACTAGGGGCTAGCCGCGGGCCGATTTATGGCCGCCGGCGTGAGGACGGCAGCGGGGATCGACAGAACCGAAGCTAATGCACTCTGAGTGAGCTTCAGCGCTCCGGCCAATCCTTGATCCCTAGCCACTAGTTCCTGACTTTTAACACACCAGTCTTGCGCGCCCCAGTTTCACACCGTCGAGGCGGCCGAGCAGGGTGACGGCGATCCGCTCGGGGGCAAAAAGGCGCTGGGCCATGGCCTGCACCTGTGCGGCATCCACTTCGGCGATGCGGGTGATGACTTCCTCGGCAGTGAAGAACTGGTGGAAGTACATCTCCTGCCGGGCCAGGTTGGCCATGCGCGAGTTCGAACTCTCCAGACCCATGAGAATATTGCCCTTGAGCTGGTCTTTGGCGCGAAGCAACTCGTCTTCCGGAAGCAGAGTCTCTTTCAGCTTGCGGAATTCGTCCAGAATCAGGTCCACCACTTCGAGGGCCTTACCGGCCGAGGTCCCAGCGTAGACGCACAGTGTCCCGGTGTCGCGCAGGGGGCTGAGGTCGGAGTAGATGGAGTAAGCCATGCCGCGCTCTTCGCGAATGGTCTGGAAGAGGCGTGAACTCATGCCGCCGCCCAGGACTGTGTTCAAAATGAGCGTGGCGTAGCGGTTGTCGTCGGTGATGGGCGGCGAGGGGACGCCGAGGCAAATCTGCACCTGCTCTAGAGATTTCTTGTTGCGCAGCACGACGCGCGCGCTGGCTTCGGGCGCCGAGAGCTCATGCAGCGTCTCGCCGCCCTCCAGCCCGATGAACTTCTTCGCCAGCTCTTCAGCGAAGCGGTCGTGGTCCAGATTGCCGGCCGCTGAGAAGACCATGTTGCCACCGCGGAAGCGGTCGTTGTGGTAAGCGAACAGGTTCTTCTGGTCCAGGCGGCCCACGGTCGTCGTGGTGCCCAGAATGGGCTTGCCCAGTGGATGGTCCTTCCAGAAGCTCTGAGTGAACAGCTCATGGACCAGCACGTCCGGGTTGTCTTCGTCGATCTTGATCTCTTCGAGGATGACGCCGCGCTCGCGCTCGATGTCCGTCGAGGCAAAGGTCGGATTCAGGACCAGGTCGGCCAGAACATCCAGGGCAATGGGGACATGCTCAGCCAGGGACTTGACGTTGAAGCAGATGGTTTCCTTGCCGGTGAAGGCGTCCAGGTTGCCGCCAATGGAATCCATCTCACGGGCGATCAACTGCGCGGAGCGGGAGCGGGTGCCCTTGAAGAGCATGTGCTCCACGAAATGCGAGATGCCGTTGGTCTCCGCTGGCTCGCAGCGGGAGCCGGACTTAATCCAGATGCCCATGGCCACGGAACGCATATGTTCCATGCGCTCGGTCAAAACGATCAGGCCGTTGGGGAGTACGGTGCGACGAAGGTTGCGCTCGGGGGTCATTGTCATCAGTCAGTTCGATTGTAGGCCAAATCCCCCTGAAAAGGCAGGGAGGCTGGGCAGGCCCATTGGGCCAGCGTTCGGACCGCCGTTCAGGGGGTCGAATAGAACTTCGGCGGGGCGAAAAGCCCAAGAGCCATGCCTCCGTCGCCGAAGACGATACAGATCCTGCTTAAGTTAAGCTGCGGCCTGCGCCGGTGTGTGGCTGCTCGCCAAGGCCGTCGAAAAGTGGATGAGGCTGCAACGCAGTGGGAAATGCTCTATGCTGACCCAAGCCATGACCGAAAAACTCAACCAACTTGTTCCAATCGACAGCGGGAATCCGGCCGGCGTTCATGAGGGCTCTTTTGCGACGCCGGAGTCAGCCGGCCAGATGCTTTTCGGCATCGACGCTGATGCGTTGGCCGCCCGCATGGTGCAAGCCGGCGAGCCGGCGTGGCGGGGGCGGCAGTTGGCGGAAGCCATGTATCGTCAACGGATTGCCGGACTCGACGAGATTACCACCTTGCCCAAAGCGCTGCGCCGCCGGCTCGGCGACGAGGGCTGGGAGATTGGCCGGCCAAGCATCGTGCAGGTTTTTCAGTCGGTGGACGGGACGGAGCGGTACTTGGTCCAGGGACCCAACGATGCGTACCAGACGGTGGAGACGGTCTGGATGCCGGAAGGCGATGACGGCGAATCGGGCGACGGGACCGACGCCGACAGCCGGGAAATGGCTGGGAGCGATAGAACTCGCCAGGAATTCGGGAAAGACGAGAGCGACGGCACGCAGGGAGCAGGGAAGCGTTGGGAGCGAGCGACCATCTGCGTTTCAAGCCAGGTGGGCTGTGCGGTCAACTGCCAGTTCTGCTTTACGGCGAAATTGGGCTTGCAGCGCAACCTGACGGCGGGCGAGATTGCCGGACAAGTGCTGGCGGTCTTCGAGCGACAGGGCGTTGAAGTGGGCCGCGACCGCGTGAACCTGGTGTTCATGGGGATGGGCGAGCCGTTTTTGAACTACGACAACTTCATGGCGGCGGTGCGGTTGCTGGTGGTCGAAACCGGCCTGAGCCCGCAGCGGATGACGGTCTCCACTTCAGGCATTGTGCCGGGGATCGAGCGCTTTGCGCTGGAACCGGCGGAAGTGCGTCCCAAACTGGCCATCAGCCTGAACGCACCCAACGATGCGATCCGCGGCGAGATTATGCCCATCAACCGCAAGTGGCCCATCGAGGCGGTGGTGGACGCGGTGCGCCGGGTGCAGCTTCGTTCCCGGGAGCGGATTACGTTTGAATATGTGCTGTTGGGCGGCGTGACCGACCAACCGGAGCACGCGCGGGATGTGGCCCGGTTGGTGCGGCGGACAGGCCTGCCGGCCAAGGTGAATCTGATTGCGTGGAACCCCGGTCCGGGCATCGCCTACGCAATGCCGCGGCCCGAGGCCGTGGAGGCCTTTCAGCGCATCCTGGCAGGGGAGGGAATTCCGACGTATTTGCGCCGGCCCCGCGGCCGGGATATTTTTGCCGCCTGCGGGCAGTTGAAACGGACGGTGGAGGGGCAGGGCGGAAAGGGTGCCGTGCTCGGGTAGACCACCTTCTTAGCGCCGTGAACGGTCGGCTACCCCCACCCATATTTTGGAAGCAAGTTCTATGTTTTCTTAAACTTGCACGATGGTGTGCACTGTAAAATCCTCATAACAAAGAAGTTCCCTGCAAAATAGTCCAGGATAAGGAATTACGGGCCGTTTCCGATCCCCGGTTGGCCGCTTCCGGCTGAAAGAGGTCGGGAAGGGGACGCGGGGCCGGTGATTTGACGAGGGACTTCCAGAAACCATTGTGCGACAAGGCGGGGAAATGATCTGCAAGGGCTCAAGTTGGGTGGGTTGAATTGTGCCAATGCCACATACGCAAAAGCACGGAAAAGAAATACCCGACACATGAGCCAAACAAGAGAAAACTAAGCAGCGCACATGCCAATTGTAGAAAATACTGAGGCGTCCTAATATCGGCGTCCAACCACTTGGCGACCCCGAATAGCACAAGAGCAGCTCCGCCGGATGCGACGCACCGCATCCCATGCTGCTTAGCGATGGCTCTTTCTCGCCATGCCTTGTAGGCGATAGCGATTGCAAGTGCCGGACCGATAAAGAAGAGGGTTATGAGTTCCGACCCTTCTGTCAGCCAGTGATAGTGAGGGATCATTTGCTTGCCTCAGGAAGCACCAGCATTATAGCCCAAACCTGATCGAGGACTCAGGATTACATGGATTCCGAGTGTATCCTGGTCCATCCGGAAGTTGCTCCTCAGTGAACAGGGTTGTACATCCCAGGTCTCAGAGGCGAGACCCTGGGGTGCCCATTCTGTTTGGGGCCAGATCTCGGAGTCATGTGGTCGATACTAGCCGAACGGTCGTGTGCGTCGGCGGGCAGTGGGAGGTAGCAAGTTAGCCCCGCTGCGCGGGATAGCAAGTCAGCGGGTTGGCGTGCTGCGTGGGATCGCGAGCTGGTGAGTTGGCGGGGGACATGGAGCGATGCTCGTTTTGTCCCCCGCGGGGCGGCGAAGTTGGTGGCAGAGTTTCAAATCGGTGGCTTAAAAGTCCTCGTTAGCTTCGGCTGCGGGCAACACATCATGCTCGCGCGCTACCCAGACGTAGAGCGTGGGCAACAGGAAGACGCCGATGACCAGGTTGGCAATGAGTCCGCCGACAATGACGATGGCGAACGGCCGCTGCGAGTCCGAGCCGATGGCGTGAGACAGAGCGGCAGGCAGCAGGCCCAGTGTGGCCACCAGCATGGTCATCATGATGGGGCGAAGTCGAAGCACAGCACCTTCGACCGCGGCTTCCACAATGTGCTCCTCGGTGGACACTTCCATCCCCTTGCGCCGCGCTCGCAACTGGTTGATGAACTCGATCATGATGACGCCGGTTTGCACCGAGACGCCAAACAGGGCCAGGAATCCGACCGCCGAGGAGACTGAGAAGTTGGTGTGCGTGATGAATAGCGCCAGCGGTCCCCCAACGGAAGCCATCACCACGCTGACCAGAATCAGCATCGCCCATTTGAAAGAGCGGAACATGGTGTACAAGATGAGGAAAATGGCCAGGACTGTGATCGGAACGATGAGGGCCATGCGCTTGTTGGCGCGCTTCTGGCTCTCGTATTCTCCGGCCCATTCGAGATGGTAGCCGGCAGGCAACTGGACATTGTGTTCGACCTTGCCGATGGCCTCTTCCACGGTTGAGCCCAGGTCGCGGCCCTTGACCGAGTACTTGATGGCGATGTAGCGCTGGCCGCCCTCGCGATTGATTTCTTCGGCGCCGTCGTCGGTCGAAACCGTGGTCAGTTGCGCCAGCGAGACGCGCTCGCCAGAGGGCGACAGAAGGCGGACGTTCTCAATCGCTTCGCGCGTGTCGCGGTATTGCTGCAAATAGCGCAACGTGACGTCGAAGCGCGCCTCGCCCTGCTGCACCTGGGTGACGGCGTTGGCGCCCACCGCGGTCTGCACCGCGTCCTGCACGTCGGCCACGTTGATGCCCCAGCGGGCTGCGGCTTTGCGATCCACCTGCAAGTTCAGATTCGGCTGGCCGACGATGCGGAAGATGCCCAGATCGCTGACGCCGGGAACCGAGGCCATCTGCGACTGGATTTTTTCGGCCGTATGCTCCAGCGTGCGCAGGTCGTCGCCGTAGAGTTTGACGGCCAACTCGCCCTTGACGCCGGAAACGGCTTCTTCCATGTTGTCGGAGATGGGCTGGGAGTAGTTCCAGATCACGCCGGGGAACTTTTGCAGTTCCGCGTCGATGGCGGCGATGAGTTCCTCCTTGTTGCGATGGAAGACCGGACGCCAATCCTCCTTGCGCTTGAGGTCGACGAAGTATTCGGTATTGAAAAAGCCGGCGGTGTCGGTGCCGTCGTCGGGCCGTCCGGTCTGGCTGACGACTTCGGTAACTTCAGGGAACGAAGCCATCACCAGGCGCGCCTTGTTGGTGAAATCGATGCTGGCGGTGGGGCCTTCGCTCGGAGGCAGGGTTCCGCGCACCCAGATCGAGCCCTCGTCCAGGTGGGGCAGAAACTCCGAGCCGATGGGTCCGCCCACGGTGAGATAGATGGCGATGATGAAGAGAACCGTGGCAATGCCGACCGTTAGTTTGCGATGCAGAATGGCTGCGCGAACCGCCACGCGATAGCGCCGAATGAGCCAGTGCATGATGGGGTTCTGCCACTCCTTGGCTCCGCTGCGGAACAGGATGCTGGCCATGACCGGCGCAACGACAATGGCGAAGCCGAGCGCCCCGATCAGCGCAAAACAGACGGTCCACGCCATGGGCTTGAAGAGCCGGCCCTCCACGGCTTGCAGCGTGAAGATGGGCAGGTAAGAGGTGATGATGATGCCGCGGGCAAAGAAGACGGGCCGCTGCACCTCGTGCGCCGCGTCGCGAATTTGTTGCGCCGGGGTGTGGGTCGAGTCCTTCTGCGCCAGGTGGCGGACCATGTTTTCGATCATCACCACCGATCCGTCGACCAACATGCCGAAGTCCAGCGCCCCCAACGAGAGAAGATTGGCCGGGATGTGGCTCAGGTCAAGGCAAATCGAGGCGAACATCAGCGCGAACGGGATGGTGAGCGTGACAATGATCGCGCCGCGTACATTGCCCAGGAACAGAAACAGGATGATCGCCACCAGGATCATGCCTTCGCTGAGATTGCGCTCCACCGTCTCCACGGTGTAGGCCACCAGCTTGGAGCGGTCGAGGAAGGGCTTGATCTGCACGCCCTTGGGAAGAATGCCGTGGTTCAGCTTGTCGGCTTCTTCGTGGATGCCCTGCAGCACGGGGTCGGAGTCGTCGCCTTTCTGCAGCAGCACAATCCCTTCAACGGTGTCGGGATTGTCGACAATGGTGCCGTCGGGCCGATGGGTCGCTTTGCCAATCTGGCCGAGGCGAATCTTGGCGCCCTGGGTGACGGTTGCAATGTCCTTGATGGTGATGGCCGCGCCGTTCTGGGTCTTGACCACCGTGTCTTCGATGTCCTGCACGCTGTTGTAGAGGCCCATCGACTGCACGTTGATCTGCTGCGCGCCTTGCTCAATAAAGCTGCCGCCGCCGTTGGTGTTGTTGTTGGCGATTTGCTGCTCAACCTGGCTGATGCTCAGGCCGTAGGAGACCAGTTTCTCGGGGTCGAGCTTGATCTGGTATTCCTTCGTCGGCCCGCCAAAGCTGGAGACGTCGACTACGCCCTTGACGCCCTTGAACGACTTCTCCAGCAGCCAGTCTTCAAGGGATTTCTTCTCCATCACGTCATAGGAGGGGTTGGTGCTTTCGAGCGTGTACCAGTAGATCTGGCCGACGGGGCTCCAGTCGGTGCCCATCTGCGGAACGAGATTGGCCGGAAGGCTGACCTGATTGAGCCGCTCCAATACATGCTCACGGTTCACATCGCCCTTCGAATCGTCGTCGAAGATCAGCATCAGGCTGGACAACCCGGCCAGCGTGGTCGAGCGCAGATGGGTCAAGTGGGGAATCCCGGCCATCTGAATCTCGATGGGCACGGTGACCTGGCGCTCGATCTCCTCGGCCGAACGACCCGGCCACTGGGTGATGATCTGCACGTAGTTGTTGGCTACGTCGGGGTAGGCCTCGATCGGCAAACTGCGAAAGGAAATGATGCCCCATACGGTGAGTACAAGGACACTGCCGAGGACCAGCCAACGGTTCTTCAGGGCGAAATCGACGAGTGCGCGAATCATTACTGGTTCCCCGCAGTTTCAAGCAGGAGAGCGTTTCGTACCACTTGCTGGCCGGGTTGAACGCCGGAGAGGATTTCCTGGCGATTGCCGTCGAGCATTTTGCCGGCGCGGACTTCGGCGCGCTTGAAGTGATTGCCGCCAGCGGGCAAGTAGACCCAATCGCGGTCATGCAGGTGCAGGACGGCATCGGATGGAACCACGGCGTGTTTTTCTTTGGCGCGGCCGGTGAAGGTGGCTGTGCCGAACATGCCTAACCTCAGGAAGCCGGGATTGGCAACCTCGATGCGTACCTTGGCCGTGCGCAGCGCCGGATCGAGGATGGGGCCGATGTCGCTGACGCGCCCAGTAAGCGGGCGGTCGGGATACGAGTTGAGCTTGACGCTCGCCTCCTGGCCCAGTTGCAGCTTGGGAATGTCGTTTTCGTAGACGTCGCAGACAATCCAGACCTTGGACAGGTCGGCGATGGTGAAGGCTGTTGCCGACCCAGAGAGGTTGACGCCCGCCACGCCCGAGTTGGCCACGGTCTGGGCAACGATGACGCCGGAGATGGGCGCATAGACGTTGACGGTGCTGCTGGGGTGGGCCTTGTCAACGCCGAGCGTCTTGAGTTGTTCTTCCGCGGCGGTCAGGTCGGCCTTGGCGTCCTTCTCCGAGTCCTCGGCCTGCTCCAGCATGGCGGAGGATATGGCGCCGTGCTTGTAGAGGTCGTCAGCGCGCGCGAATGCCTTCTTGGCCAGTTGCTCGTCGTTGACGGCCTTGATGTAAGTGTCGAAGGCGTTGGTGACATCGGGACTCTGCACCCTGAGGAGGAGTTGTCCCTTCTTGACGTTGTCGTCGAGACGGGCTTTGACGTCGACGACGCGGCCGTTGGCCAGAGAGATGACGGGAATTTCGCGGGCGATGTCCGGGGCCACGGAGCCCGTAGCAGTCAACTCGCCGGCGGACTCAACCTCGCCGGCGGCGGCGAGCGGGAACTTGGCCACATCATTGCTGTCGATGGAGATCAGGTTCATGTCGGCCACCTGGATCACCTTGGCGGGCGGCGGTGCTTTGTCGCCGGTGTCCTTGCTTTTGCAGCCGGAGAGAGCCAGCACGGAGGCGGCCAGCGCAAGTGCCAGCGCGGAGGCAGGCGATCGCTTCAAAAAGAAATGGGGAATCATTGGATTACCTCGCGTCCCACAGCAAGATTCAGTTGTCCGGCGGCAGTTAGATAAGTGCCAATCAATTGCAGGTAGGCCAGTTCGACGGCCCGGTAGTCGCTTTGCGCGCTCAGAAAGTCCATCAGCGATGCGCCGCCGTGCTCGTAGGAATACGTGACGGTATCGCGGACGCGCAATGCCTGGTCCTTGTACTGCGCCTTGTAGGGCTGGAGCAGGGCCAGGCTGCTCTGCACCTGGGTGTAGGCCGAGTCCACATCGCTGAAGACCTGCGCCCGCACTGCTGCGCTCAACTGTGTGTCGCGGTCGATGTCGATCGCGGTGCGCTTCTTCTCGCCCTGATTGTGGTCGAAGATGCGCAGCGGAATGCTGACGCTGAGGCCCAGCGTTTGCTGGTCGTAGGGGTTGTTGAAGGACGGGTTCCATGTGTACCAGGCGCTCAGCGTGGGGTCTGTGGACCCGTTGGCGACGGCCAGTTTGTGATTGGTGTTGGCCTGCCGGATGGTCTCAAGCGCGGCGCGGAGGTCAGGGCGGGCATCGAGGGCCGTCTGGCGAAAGTCTTCGAGCGGGCTCAACGCGTCCGAGAAGTCGAAGTTGCCGGTCACGTCGAACTGCTCCACCGGGGTGCGGTCGTTGAGCAGTTGCAGAAGCTGGATTTTCGAGGTGCGCAAATTGACGATGGCGGTTTGAATTTCAGACTCGTATTGCACGCGCAGCAATTCGATGCGGTCCAGGTCGAGTTGCGCGATGTCACCGGCGCGGAAGCGATCCCGGCTGATCTGGATGATGTGGTCGTAGTAGCCGAGGTCGGCCTTGGCTAGTTCCAGAACGGCCTTGGCCTGCAGCGTCTGGACGAACGAGGAACGCAGGTTGAAGAGAAGATTGCGTTCAAGATCCTCGTGCTGCGATCCGGCTATCTGCGTCCCTTCCTTCGCGCTTTGCAGACGCAGTTCCCGCTTGTGGTCGCGTTCGTGCAGGTAGCTGAAAGCGCCTTGAGCCTGGTTGCCGGCCAAAGGTTGCCAGACTCCATCGTGGGGCGTAAGTTGCGTTCCATCGGTGGCCGCGGTGAACTGCGGATTGGGGCGCAGAAAAGCGGTGATTTCCTGCGCCTTCGATTCTTCGACGTTGAGAGCATCAGCCTTGAGCGCCGGGTTGGCTGCTTCAAATTTGGTCTTCACTTGTTCCCAGGTAAGGCTCAATTGCGCCGGACTGCTCTGTTGCGCATGGCAGATGGAAGGCGCAAAGACAAGGAATGCAACCACTGCCGGAGCAGATAGGAGGGAGAGAAATCGCTTCATACACGACCTTTGCGCCATGGGCTGCACGGCGGCCACAGGAAGCAGAGAGATGCCATCAAAATTGTGAGGAAAGGATGCAGCGAAAGATCAGGCGGCGGGCGGAGGCCTGTTCTGGATGGCGGCGAACGCGGGATTTGCCACGAAGGGGGCGGACACTTGACCCGGAGCAACAAAGCGCAAGAAGCCAAAGGAAAGATCGGCAACTACCGGTGGGGGCAACGCCGCAACTGCTGGATAGGTGGAGTGGCCGCTCGGAGTCACATGAACCCGGCGCTGGCAGCAATCGGGCTCGGCAGGGTTCTGCGCTGCTATCAGGTCGTCCGTTACCGAGATCACGGGGAAAAGCAGCAGCGCAAGCATCGCCAGTGCGGCGAACTGCGTTCCTCTGCTGGCGCCCTTGCAGGGCGCATGGCGCAGCCACTGGTTGAAAATCACGGCAGCCAGCAACGCCCAAACGAGATTGAGGATCAACTCCATTTTCAACCCCGATTCTACATCAGCGGTGTTTGTGGACAGAAAGAGCATTCTTGACAGCGAACCGGCCGCACGGCTATGTTGGCGCAAGTCGATCGCATAAAAACTGGGTAAGATACCGATGACATTTTCGAGCACTGCCAGGGCCATCCTCACCGACAGCCATTTTCTGATTCCGCTGATCGTCTTCTTTATCGGTCTGGCGCTCCTCATTACCTTGCATTGATCGGAACGCCTGGGGGGGTGAATCCCGCCCTGGCTGCGAGAACAAGAACGCGGCGAGGATGGGGCGTCCGGATTCGAGCCTCATTGCGCACGGAAGGGACTGCCACAACTCCGATGGACGAAGCGGCAAGGTCGAACCCAGGGATCCGTTTTGGAACGGGCCACGGCATTGGTGTGGCCTGCGGGCTGGCTGCGGGCGTGTGGCTGGGCGCGGCTGAGGCTCCCACCAAGCTGGTCAACTCCGGCCTGTCTCCCTTCGCGATTTCATTGTGCATGGTGGCGGGCGTGTTCACCGCGCGCTGGACGGTCCCCACACTGCTCAAGGGAACGCGCTCCGTCTTCGCCGATCTGAATCGCAACCGCCATCTGCTGCCGACCGCGATCCTGGCGGGGATGCTTTGGGCCGTCGCCAACACGCTCACCGTGTTTGCCATTCGCGACGTGGGACTGACGATTGCCTTTCCGTTGTGGAACACCAATTCGTTGGTGGGCATTGTGTGGGGCCGGGTCCTGTTCGGGGAGCTGAAAGGCGCCAGCGGCCGCAATGTGGCCAAGGTGGTACTGGGAGCGCTGGCCATTGTGGCGGCCGCGGTGATGCTCGGCTTCGCCACCATTCACGGCGGTGGCGCCCATGCCGATCGAGCCGTCAGCGGTGTGCTGGCCGCCACCGGAGCTAGCGTGTTGTGGGGAACGATGTACATTCCCTACCGCAAGGCTTACATCAGCGGCATGAATCCGCTGTCGTTCGTGACCATCTTCACGGTCGGGGAACTGGGGACAGTCTTGGCGCTGGTGCTGGCCCTGGACGGTGGAACCAAGGCGGCGATTTTCCATTCGCCCGAGACGCGACACTTGCTCTTCTGGTTGTTTCTGGGCGGCTTTGCCTGGGTCGTCGGCGACCTGTTCCAGCAGTTTGCCACCAAGTATCTGGGGATCGGACGGGGCATTCCGCTCTCCAACACCAATCAGCTTTGGGGGCTTGCGTGGGGCGCGCTGGTGTTCGAAGAACTCGCGCACGCCGACACAGCGCACCGGACGCTGGTGGTGGCCGGATCGCTGGTGATGATTGCCGGAGCGCTGGCCGTGAGCACGGCGATTGCAACCGAGCGCGAACATGCCTCCACCCACGAGGCTTTGCTGCGCGAGTGCAAGCGCTATCGCCTGGACTACGGTCAGGTGGTAAAGGACTACAACGGCTCAGATGCCGACGACGGCAAAGACGGAACCAAGCAGCGGCGCGGCTGGTGGGATTATGCCATTCTGGCGGCAGCGGTGGGCGTGTTCGTCTATCTTGGGGTCAACGCAAGAGCGCCGGAGTTGGGGATGAATCTGGGCTGGCTGTGGACGTTGGGTGCGGTGCTGCTGGCCACGGCGGCGGTGTGCGGCTGGGCGCTGGGCAAGGCCACGCGGTTTTCCTAGTATTCCGGCGTTAAAGAGTGTTGCGCCTTCCCACCCATTTCGCGATAAAACCTGCGAAATGGATGGGGCACGGTGCTTCTAGTTGGTGGCAGGATCAAGAGTGAGTTCACCCTCCCGTTACAATGAAAAAATGATGGAGCCTGAGAAGGTTGACCTGGTAGGCGTAGGGCTGAACGCCACTGACACGCTGATTCCTCTGCCCGACTACCCGGTCCGCGGCTCCAAGGTGGAGTACCGTGCCGCGACGGTTTCGCCCGGTGGCCAGACCGCGACCACCGTGGTGGCCTGCCAGACCTGGGGAATGCGCACGCGCTACGTAGGGAAATTGGGCGACGATGATGCGGCGCGGCTGCACCGGAACGCATTTACGCGAGCAGGCGTGGAGGCGCGGCTGGTCACGGTTTCCGGAGCGGCCAGTCCACAGTCCCTGATCATCGTGGATGGCGGCGGCGAGCGGACGGTCCTGTGCAGAAGAGACAATCGTCTGGTGCTGCAGCCCGAAGACCTGGATCGTGCCTGGATTGAAAATGCGCGCGCTCTGCATGTGGACGGGTGTGACACCGCGGCGGCCACGGTAGCGGCCGGCTGGGCGCACCAGGCCGGAATTCCGGTGATCGCCGATCTTGACGAGCTTTATCCGGGCGTGGAGCGCCTGATCGAGAACGTGGATTGCCTGATTGCGAGTCGCGATTTTCCCTGTCGGCTGATGAAGGAAGACAACCTGGAGACAGCTCTGCGCGGGATGCACGCACGCTTTGGATGCGCACTCACGGCGGCCACGCTGGGGCAAGAGGGCGTAATGGCCTGGGATGGACGGCAGATGCACTTCTGTTCCGCCTACCGCGTGCCGGTGGTGGATACGACCGGTGCGGGAGACATCTTCCATGCCGGGTTCATCTATGGGCTGCTGCAGGGCTGGCCGCTGGAGCAGCAACTCGACTTCGCCTGCGCCGCTGCGGCATTGAACTGCACGGCAAGTGGGGCCAGGGGCGGCATCCAGTCGGTGGCGGCCGTCGAGGAACTGATGGCCACGGCTTCGCGCTATGACGGCGGCGTGTCTGCTTCTCCGAGGACCCGGCCTGTCCCGGCCTTGCCGGTTCAAGTCGGATAGAAAGGCAGCCGGAGGTTCAAAGATTTTCAGTGTTTCTGTGCGGTGAACCTCATCCTCTCCCATCCTTGAATCAAAAAGCGATTCAAGGATGGGAGAGGATCGACCTTCGTCACGCGTGAAATTGCTCTAGACGTCGGGTTGGCGCAGCCATTCGGCCAGCAGCGCGGCAACTTTTTCCGGCTGCTCGTAGGCGGCAAAGTGGCCGGCGTCGGGGAGAAGATGAAACTCGCAGCCGCCGGGCGCTGTATTAAAGACTTCCATATCGGCCGGTGTTGCTCCGGGATCTTCGCCGCCGGCAATGGCCAGGACAGGAGCCCCGATGGTGGCCACAGTGGGCACCGAGTCCGGGCGGATCGCCAGGCCTGCCTGCACGGCTTCCAGCGCTTCCTCGGTGAGTGTCATGGAGGCGCGCAACTCGGCTGCCATGTCGGGACGCCGCTTGCGGGCGGTCGCTCCGATCAACGTGTTGGCCACGCCATCAAAGAACCCCGCCGGACTGCCGGCTCGTGCCCTGGCGATGGCGGTTCTCCTTTGGAATAAATGGGTTTTATCGTCCGGCTGGGCCTTGGAGCAGATGAAAGCCAGACCTTGCACGCGCTCTGGAGCCTGGCGCCAAATCTCCAACAGAACGTAGCCGCCCATGGAACAGCCGGCAAAGGTGGCCGCTGGCAGTTGAAGATGATCGAGAAGGCCAAGGACGTCGCTGGCCATCTGCTCCATTGTCAATACAGGAGCGTCGGGAACGTCAGCAAATCCGCCGACGGGAAGATGGCCCAGTTCCGAGTTGCCATGACCGCGCAGGTCGGGAACAATGGCTCGTACTCCAGCCAGGTTCTCGCCCAGAGGCCGCCAATAGTCGCCGTCGAGCGGGGTGGGGTGAAGGAAAACGACGGGCAAGCCCTTCTCGGTGTCGCGAAAGGCTAGCGTTGCCTGGTTCGATGTGTAGGTGCCCTGCATAGCAACAGAATACGCTCACGGCAGCAGCAGAGGCTCCTCGGGGATGCCGATCCAGCCGGCAAGATAAGCCACGGCAACCAGCCCGCCGGAGAAAAAGAACCCGATGGCTGTAAAGATGCGGACCAGCGCGACATCCCAGCCGTAAGCCTGTGCCAGGGCGATACAGACGCCGGCAATCTGTCGGCCCACGCGGGGACAAACCAGGGGTCTGCCCGGGACGTACGTTCCTGCGGGAACGACTGCGCCGCAATTCGAACAGAACCGCGCGCTCGGCGGCAATCCGGTCCCACAACGCTGACAAAAGACGCCCATTGTCGATCCCTCCTGAATTAAAGCAAAGCCAACAGTGTGAATATACGGAAGCGAGGCTTGGGCGGTTCCATCTACAGGATGTGTCGCCAGACGGATCAAGCCCCTTTGTAGGGAGAACGCAGGCGTTTTCGCGCGGTGTCGGCGCGGGAGGTTTCGGGGCCGGAGTTGATGGCGGCTTGATAGTCTTTGACGGCAAGTGCGCGTTCGCCGTTCATATCGTGGCATTCTCCTGCCGCCAGCAGCGAACGGATCTTCAATTCCGGGCCGACGTTGCTGGTCCACGCGGCCTGCTCATAGGCTTGCGCCGCTTCAGCAAAGTGGCGTTGACCACGCAAGGCGTCCCCCAGGCCGAAGTAGGCCAGTTGCAGACGCGCTTCGGCAAAATAGCCGGGTCTGGCGCTGTTGGCCACAATCTCCCGATAGGCCCCCACCGCGGCCATGCCCTCGCCGGCGTCCTTGCGCAGGTTGGCCTCTTCCAGGCAGAACAGGTAGTCGTGCGGGTACTGGCTCTTGAGTGTCCGCACCACCTGCACCGCCTGTTTGTACTTCGCCTCCCGGCGCAGGAACAGGGCAATGACGGTGCGTGCTTCAATGCTGGTGACCACGCCTCGATTGCCGGCGTCGGTCAGCATCTCCAGGCCGCGGGACTTGGAGCCGGTGATGCCGGCAAAGCCGATCAGCAGCTTGAAGGGGAACGGCAAGGCGCCCACCACGTACTCGTAGACTCCCGCCACGAGCTTCGCGTCCACGTAGTCCGGGTCCAGTTGCAGCACGCGCATCTCGTCGTCTTTTGCCTTGGTCGCCAGTCGAAAGCCGGCGCCAAAACTGCGCTCGACCATCGCCAGGTAAGTGCATTTGAGACTGCGCGCCCAGCCGCGCGCATACAGGGCATCCACGTCATAGGGATTCTTGCTGACGCGCCAGTCAGCTTCGCGGACGGCCTCGTCGGCCAGGGCCAGGATGCGGTCGCGGGTCTTGGGATCTTCGCTGGTGGCGTGGCGGCCGGTGAGAAAGCCGTCGTTTGCATAGAAAGTGGTATCGAGGAGATCCTCCCGATAGAGTTCCTGAAAGACCACGGCTTCCAGCAGCAGGGCCGTAGGCTGCGGATCGCCGGGGTGCGCGGCATGAAAGCGCTCGAATCGTTCCACTGCGCCGGGATAGTCGAGGTTGTAAAAATGATCGAACGCCTCGCGCACCAGCGGGTCCCGGTTGAGCGGATTGGTATGTACCCCGGAGGCCCACCCCAGGCTGGCCGCAGCCAACAACAAAAATCCCCACGTGAAGCTGCGCATCCAGCTCAAAGCGTTTCTTGAAAGCAATTTCCCTCCCTGTTTTTCGGCGTGCCTGCGATCGTTTGCGTCTGTCAGTTTCAGGCTGACGCACGGCTCGCCCCACGACATGGACCTCTCCCAACGAAATGTTGGCCCATTTTCAGCGTGGTTGTCGCATTTACAAGTGTGGACCCTTTTCCTGTCGCAGCGCGAATCCGGAGCTCGATGAAGAGTGCGGTTCTGTCCCTTCGGGGATGCTCGGCAAAGAGGAAAAAAGGAAACTCGCGGCTGTTTGACGTTAACCATACACAGAAGACGCTCGAAAAGCCTGCTCTGCACCCTTCCGCGCCTTCCCAACGCCGCCCTCAAATCTGCTTTGAAGGATTGGAACGATGAATCGGAAAGATATGCTGCGATTGCTGCTCAACCAGGCCCAGTTTAATGGATTCGAGTTTCGCCGCTGGTTTCTGGCCCATATTCACCCAGCATGGCCGGGCGCTGAACTGGCCCTCACTCTGCTGGCGGCCGAGGGCCGCCATTACACGCTGATCTTCTCGCATGACTTCGCGCGTTCCTTCTGGAAGTCGGGCGCGCAGATGAGTTTCATGGTTCCCGGCATTACGTATCCGAGAGTAAATAATGACGGCACGGTGGTGCAGGTGACGCGCAAGCCGTTCACCCGCCGCACCATCAAGGCCGATGTGTGGAAGTATCATCTGCGCCAGATGGCCGCCGCCGAGGACCCTATCGAATATCTGTGCCGTTTCCTGCCGGCTCAGGACCAGGCCGCTTTGCGCAGTTCGCGGGTTGAGGAACTGGCAGCCCAGGCCTGAGAGCCGCATCGCCGTCCGAGCGCTTAAGGGGCTTCGTTGACGGAGCTCCTTTCGTGGCCTTCGCTGGACCAACTCCCTGGAGTTGGGTCGGTACCAGTGCGTTGGTGTAGGGCTGCGCGACTTCCAAAAACGCTATAGGATTCAGGTATGCCACTCGCTGAAAGGTTGACCTCCAACCTCGCCAATCCCCGCCTGTCCGCACTCGACCCGACGCAAGAAGCCCGTAACCGCCTGATCGTGGCTCTGGATGTGCCGGATGCCGCTTCGGCAGCCAAACTGGTCAGCCAGTTGGACGGTACGTGCCGCTGGTTCAAGGTGGGGTTGGAGCTGTTTATCGCTGCCGGCCCGGCCGTGATCGAGCCATTGGTGGCGCACGGACACTCTGTTTTTCTGGACCTCAAGCTTCACGACATCCCCAACACGGTCGCCAGCGCGGTGCGCTCCGCGTCGGCGCTCGGCGTTCGCATGGTGACGCTTCACGCTGCCGGAGGCCCGGCGATGCTGGCCGCCGCAAAGGCTGCGTTGGACGGGGTCGCGAATCCACCAGAACTGCTGGCTGTGACCGTGCTTACCAGCATGGATCAGGCCCAGATCAACTCCATCGGACTGGAACGCTCACCTGCTGAACAGGTGGAGCTGCTGGCGCGGATGGGCATGGAAGCCGGCATTCGCGGTTTCGTCTGCTCGTCAAGAGAAGTTGCCACGCTGCGCGCGCTCACCGGTCCGGAAGGAGTGCTGGTGATTCCCGGAATTCGTCCGGCAGGAACGGCAATTGGCGACCAGAAGCGCATCGCCACGCCGGCAGAAGCTCTACGCCAAGGCGCCAGCTATCTGGTCGTCGGTCGGCCCATCACGCAGGCTGCGGACCCCGCAGAGGCCGCGGAGGCCATTCTCAAAGAGATGGCGGAGGCGCTGCGATCTTGATACCTTCATGACAAAAGCCCGGCAGGTGCCGGGCTTTTGTCGTACGACGAACTTCAATTAACGCTTATAGCTTCTCGTAGAAATCGCATGCAGAGCACGAGATGTAGACGCCGCCGGGAATGCCGCGCTCGCGGTCCTTCACGCGCTTGACGATGCGCGTCGGCTTGCTGCACTTGGGACAGTCGGTCGACTTCGTCGTGTCCATTTCCTTCTTGCGGTCACCTGTTTTGGCAATCTTGGCCATCGGTAGGGTGTTTCTCCTTCTTGGGGTGTCTCTGCACACACGCCTCAGAAAAACTCAGCGCGGCTTCAACGGCGCGGTCGATCCGACGCCTCTTTTCGCAAAAGAATTGCGGGGGAGGCAGCGGGACTCGCTGCTGTCCAGTTTACATCAAGGCCAGCGGCAGCGGTTCACTTGGGCTGGCTGCTGCCGGTGGTCGCAGGCTGCGAGGGGGGCGGCGGGCTGGCTGGGGCCGCCGGCTGGGTGCTGGCTGGTGGTTGGGCATCGGGTTCGCCGTCAGGATTGGCGCCGGGCTGAGAGGCGGGCTTGGGCTTGGGAAACTGCACCGGCCTCATCACGCCCACACTCTTGTTGTCGTCGTCGGGCAGCTTTTCGCCCGGGTTCCGCAGGCTGGGTGGCGCGGCCGGAGCCTGCGTGTCGGGATTGCGTTCGACATCGCCTTCGGCTACGGTGCGCGTGTTGGTCCTGGCTGCCTCAAGCGGCGTGCCGTCGGTGCGCATCAGCCCTTCTACTTCGTCCTTTGCGAAAACCACCGGTGTCTCGCCCATCTTGGCGACTTCCACGCGAATCACCCGGTTGCCGTTGATGCGGACAAAATCCACCTCTTGCGGCGGATGTCCATAGATCCACTCTTCAAAGGGCATTTGCCCTTCCATCTCGCGCGTCTTGTGCTCCGGCTGGCCTCTGGCGAACAGCAGCATATCGGTGCTCATGCCCACCAGCACATGGTGGTTGAGGATGGCGTCCTTGAGTTTGGCTGGAAGGGTATCGGTGAAGGCCTGGATGGGGGTCTTCACGTCGAACGAGATCAGGGGAGCCAGCAGAGCTTTCACGTCGGCGCCGGTCAACTCCGGGACGTGGCCCTTGAAATCGAGGGTGAGACGCGCGCCCAGCGGCTCCGGGTCTTCGCCCTGCATGACGGGGTTCATGTTTGGTCCCACGCCAATCTCAACATGGCGCATAAAACGATGCTTTCTGTCCGGCCCGCCGTTCAGATCAAAGACCATTTTTGCGTGGTCGAACTTGATGTCGGTCAGCACAACGCGGTCTCCCGGCTTGGCGGAAAGCCCCTGGCTGGTGACCATGTTCAGGTAGGCTTCGCCGGCAGGGTTCAGCTTGCCGTTGGCTTCCAGAGTCAGGCCTTTGTGGCCGCGGGGAAAGGGCCGCATGGCAAAGCCCTGCTCCGCCTGCAACAGCCGGATGAGCTCCAGGCGGGTCTTGGCGTCGAGTTCGGAATTGGTAAGCGGGACATGAGTCGGCTGAATCTGCTGATAGCGGCGGTCCACCGTGCCGGAAACACCTGCGGCACCGTTGGTCACGGCGCCGGTGTGCGAATCGATGGTGATGACCTGGGCGAGGACGGGGATTCCATTGAGCAACAGTCCGAAGGCACAGCAGCCGGCGATCCGCTGGAACCTGTTCCCGCGGCGGCAGTTGAGAATCGTTTGCGGGGCTGGCCGCGTCCCCTGCGACAGAGATGGTCGAGTCATGGGGAACCTCCCATGCATGCGAACAACACTCAAGCAGAAGATAGCGCCGATTCAGGCGAAAAGGCAAATTCAGGGATAAACACAATCAAGAGGGCAGGGCATCGGGAACTAGAGTGGGTTTGGCCGCGAGTCCGCGGGAGCGTCCTCGCGCGGCGCCGCTGCCGGCGGTGTGGTGGCGGGGAGAATCTGGACCAATCCGGGAGCCGTCGCCTCGGCGGGGCCCATGGCCGCTTCGTGCTGGCGGCGGGCGGCCGCGTCCAGGTCAACCGCAATGCCGCCGGGCACAATCTCCGGGGCGTTGTAGTGGTAGTCCAGTTCGCGGGTGAGGCGGTACACCACGGGCAGCGCCAGGATGAGGACGACGAATGTCACCCAACTGCCATCCAGGCCATAGCCGCCTCCTGTGAGCCAGAATGGTCCCATCGGATTGCCCTGCACAACCGGCGAGTGACTCCCGACGCCGCTGATGGCCAAGCCGAAGATCAGGGCGCGGCTAGCCTTCCATCCGAAGTTGATTCCCCAACTGACCCAGAGAGCACGGGTGCGCAGGTAAGCCGTGGAAAGCAACAGGCTGAGCGCGATAGAGACGGCGATTGAAGCATGGCTCGATCCGGGAACAAGGGCCTGGACAATGGCATAAAACGCCGCGTAGCCGAGCGTTGCCCCAAACGGGCCGACAACGAATGCAAAGCGCTGGAATCCGTAGCCGCGAAACGCAACTTCTTCGCCCAGCGCCAACAGGGCAAAGAATGCGGCGTCGCCCAGCAGCCAGCCCCAGGCAGAAGGTTCGAGGATGAGCACAATGGCGATGCCGCCGGCCACGACCATGGGTACAACGCACACCACAGCCAAGGTCCAGCCCGTGGCCAGGCCTAGTCCGGCCTCGGCTCGCCAACCAGCTCGCCGGGGCAGTCCCTGCTCTTGAATCGGATGCTGCTGGCGGTCGAGAGCGTATCCCACGCCCGCGTAGCCGAGGACCAGCAAAAGGACCAGCAATGCCTGCTCTGCCAGCGGCCGCCACTGCTCATTTGTCAGGCCGAGCGCGCCTTGCCGGGCCAGCGTTCGCGCCAGAAAGAAGTAGACCACCGCGGCGATGAACTGAATGTAGGCGCGCAACCGGCCGCCGCGAGCCTGGAGTGTGCTCATCGGCTTCCCCCGGCTACGGTCGGGTATGGGCAGGGCATTCCCGTCGCGCTAAACATCTCTGCCAAGGCGCGGGAGTTACCCATTTGTCTCGCAAGTCTTTGCGCCACGAGCGTCAGCCTTCCGTGTAGAACTGTGCGATATTGCGGAACTTGGCCTGTCGCGCGGCGACCAGCGCATCGATGGGCGTTGCCTTGAGTTCAGCCAGATGCCTCTTGAGAGTCATGCCCAGCAGCCCCGTGCCTGCATCGCGGTCGGTGTGAATGCCTCCAGTTGGCTCGGCAACGATCTCATCGACGCAGCCCAGCGCAGCAACTTCCGGCGCCGAGATGCGCATCGCTTCGGCAGCCAACTGCTTGTTGGCCGCATCGCGCCACATGATGGCCGCGCAGGATTCGGGCGTGATCACGAAGTAGAGGGCATTTTCCAGGATCAGAACGCGATCGCTGACGGCCAGCGCCAGAGCACCGCCGGAGCCGCCCTCGCCGCTGATGACCGAAATGGTGGGGACGCGCAGCCGGGACATCTCGAGAATGTTGCGGGCGATGGCCTCAGCCTGGCCTCGCTCCTCGGCGCCCAGACCGGGATAAGCCCCGGGCAGATCGATGAGGCTGATGACCGGCCGGCCAAACTTCTCGGCGATCTTCATCGCCCGGAGGGCCTTGCGGTAACCTTCGGGGTTGGGCATGCCGAAGTTGCGCCGCACCCGCTCCTTGGTGGTTCCGCCCTTGCGGTTGCCGATGACCAGCACCTCTTCGTCGCCGAGCCGGGCCATACCGCAGGCAATGGCCTCATCGTCGCCATAGGCGCGATCCCCGTGAATCTCGCTGAAGTCGGTAAAGATTCGCTCGATGAAGTCCATGGGATAGGGCCGCAGGGGATGCCGTGCCCGTTCGATCCTGATCCACGCCGGCGAAGCCGCCGGTGCTTGAGAGTTGATCCCTGATTCCTGTTCGCTCATCGGTTCCTAGGTTGCTCCAGATTAGCGCATTCGACCGCCAAGGGTGATTCTAACGGATGGCCGCGCCGGGCGCACCAGCGAAGAGCGCTTCTGTAAACGCGATGAAATCCGTAGAGGCTGGAGCGCGATTCCATCAAGGCCGTGCGATTCTGCAGGAGCGTTACCGGATTACTGATCCCGCCGCAAACAATTGCGCCATCCCAAAGCTGTGGTCGGCGGCCTGCGTAAAAACGCCTGCCGGAACCACTGAGGTCGCCTCAAGGTTGATAATGGTCGGGAAACGAGGGTGCCGTTATGGATGACCGTACAGCCACGATCGGAGTTCTCATCGTGGATGATCATCCGGTAGTCCGGCTGGGATTGCGGACAATGCTGGAGAGTGAAGAGAATCTTTCGGTAACGGGCCTGGCAGCGTCCGCGCGGGAAGCCTTCCTGGAAGTGCAACGGGTCAAGCCCGATGTTGTGTTGATGGACATGCGCATGCCTGAAATGGAAGGGTCCGAGGCGATCGCGGAATTGCGCCGCATTCAGCCAGATCTGCGTATCCTGGTGCTGACAAATTACGAAGAGGACAAATACATCGTGAGTGCCTTGCAGGCTGGAGCGATGGGCTACCTGCTCAAAAGCGCGCCCCAGGAAGAGATTGTGCGGGCCGTCGAGATGGTGCATCACAACCAGCGCTGTATCCCGACGAACATTGCCAAACGCCTGCTGGAGACGATCGGGCGGGAGGAATTGAGCCAGCGCGAGATCGAGGTGCTCACCCTGGTGGCCATGGGACTGACGAACAAGGAAATTGCCCAGCGGCTTTTCATCAGTGACAAAACGGCTCGCAATCACGTTGCCAGTTGCCTGCTGAAACTGGTCGCCAACGACCGGACCGAAGCGGTCACCAAAGCCATCCGGCGCGGACTGATCCGCCTTCCAGAGTAAACGGCCGGAAGCGCCCGGAAGGATTATCCGCGAAAGTCGGGCGGGGTGCTCAGGACCTCTTCTTTGAATAACGAAAAGAGTCGTTTGAAGCGCTGTTCCTGTTGCAGACTGGTCTTGATGCGAACTGTCGTTCCATGGCCAGGCGAACTCAGAATCCGCAGAGTTCCGGCCACCTCCCGGGCTCTATTCTGCATGCCCAGGATGCCGAACCCTGCATTTTTCGGCGTGGGTTCAAATCCGCATCCGTTGTCTTCCACCACAAGCTCCACGCTGTCTTCTTCATAGATCAGGGAGATGGTGAGCTTGGTCGGGTCCGAATGGGCTACGGCGTTGGCGATTGCTTCCTGGCCGATGCGCAGAAGCGCGTCGGCCAGACGCAGATTCAGCGGCATGAGAGTCCCGAATGAATGCGTAACGACGCCAATCTGGTCTCCCGCGATCTTGTTCGCTGTCTCCGTCAACGCAGCCAGCAGGTTGAGCTGGGCGAGGGGCGAGGACCCAGCCAGCATCGAAACAGTCCTGCTGGCTTCATTATGACAACTGCGGACTAGTTGATAGGCATTGCTCAACTGGTCGGCGATCAGATCCTGGTCCAAATGGTCTCCGCGCAGGACAGATCGCCGGATACCCTGAATTTGATAGCCAACGCCGGCAAAGCTCTGCGCCATGGTGTCGTGAATCTGATTGGCCAGCCGCTCGCGCTCCTGCATGATCGCGTAAGCCTTCCAGCGCTGCATGCGGAAGATAGCCAGTTGCGTGAGCAATGCCAGAGTCAGCGTAGCTGTGAAGATCATCCCCACGCGCCACGGAGTCCACCACGGCGGACCAGGCAGCACCTCCGGCCGCTCCACTGAAGCTGCGTGTTGCCGCAGTGCCATATAGTCGTTTAATCCAGCACTCGACACATTGACATTGCGCCACATTCCACCTGCGTTCAAAGATCGCAATCCGATGTGCCCGGTCGCCAGGCAGGACGGTTCCTCAAACGCAATCCAAGCCGTTTGCAGGGTCGCAAGATTCTGTGCAGAAGCGGCAATATTGCACCCATACGCTACCACGTGCAGCCGATACCACACGGAAGGGCGGAATCCGCCGGGCATGGAGACAGGACGCGCTTCCGACCAGCCAAAAGATGAACGTCCAATCACGAAACCCTCATCCAAAGTCCGGAGGCCGATATAGTACCCGTTGTATGTGTCGGAACCCTCCTTCTTTTCGTGATTGGTGCGGATGATGACGCCCATGTCGGCGTTGTCACCTTCGTACCGGACGTCGACGCTTACCTGGTAATTTCCCCAGGCGCTCGATCCGGTTAACAACTTGGATCCACGCTCGTACGACTTGTTGTAGAGGATGCCGTCGGCCACCTGCCAGTTGCCGCCTACGGCTCGCCACTCGTCCATTCGTCCAGCCTGAAACTGGTAGGAATGGGACGGCACCACGCTATCGGCGCGGTGCAGGTAATGCCAGATCCATGGAATCAGCGCCAAGACTGCACAGGAAAACCCAGCCGCCCATAGCCACTTCGCAGGAACGCGTTTCCATTGCATAGTGCGTCCTCTAATTCTTGCCGAAGTATCCCGGATATGGTATCCGCTCGCGGGAGGGTACGGCAAAGCGGAAGAGATCGTGTTCCCCGTCCCATAGGTAAATTGCACTACCAGGGAATGATCAATCCGGCCTATTGCCTATCGCGTGATGGGTAGCCTAGTATCCTCGCCGTTACAAAGACAGGCGTGAATTAGCGCTGAAAGCGTATACATTGGGCGGGTGAAATGACACAACCGCTCTAGGTCCCTTAGGTTCCATATTCAGAAGGAGGCAGCAAATGAAGCAATTTGCCGAGCAAGCGAGAACACTGCAAACCTGTCAGGGAAGAAGGATGCGATCTGTCGTGGCCCTCGTGGTCACGTTGGCCGTCATCCTGTTCACTTCCATGGCGGGCAGAGCGCAGAGCACTACGAGTGCGGTCAATGGCACGGTGACAGACAGCACTGGCGCAGTCGTGGTGGGCGCCAGTATCTCAGTCGTCAATGCTGCTACGGGCATTGCCTACCGCACGACCACTGACAGTATGGGGTCGTACCATGTCACGCAACTCCCCCCGGGCAGCTACACCATGGAGGTGGTCAAAGCAGGATTCGAGACCCAGAGAATCGAGCCTTTCAAGCTGTTTGTCGATCAGCAGTTCCAGCAGAGCATTACCTTGTCGGTCGGTTCGACTGTACAAACCGTCTCTGTTACCTCGGCGGCTTTGCTGCTGGATACCGAGACCTCCAATCAAGGGCAGGTTATCGAGAACCAGCAGATTGATGACATGCCGCTGAACGGTCGCGACTACCTGCAACTGGCCCAGCTTTCCTCCGGCGTGGTGCCGATCGTGAATGGCATCAGCTCCCCCGCCACCGGATGGAGCGCCCAGGGAACCGTCGCCGTCGTCATCGGCGGCCTCAGAGAAGACGACAATAGCTATCTTTACGACGGCATCGAGACCCGGAACGCCTGGTACGGTGCAGCCGGTCTGCTGCCCTCGCCCGACAATATTCAGGAGTTCAAGGTTGAACAGTCCGGCTCCTCGGCAGCCTATGGCGTCGGCGGTGCGTTCATCAACGTGGTCACCAAATCCGGCACCAACCGGTTTCACGGGACCGCGTATGAATATCTTCGCAACAACGATTTTGATGCCCGCAACTACTTCGATGCAGGCTCGGCGCCGGCGTTTCACCAGAACCAGTTTGGCGCCGCGGGCGGCGGCCCCATCAAGAGGAACAAGATGTTCTTCTTCGCCGATTACGAGGGCTTCCGCCAGATTCAGCCCAACGACCTCTATAACATGGTTCCAACCGCCGACCAGATTGCCGGTAACTTCAGCTCCTATACCGGTCAGCTCTTGAACCCGTACGACGTCATTCCCATACCGGGATGCGTTGTGAGTTCGACCACTCCGACATGCACAACCTATGCGCCCCTCACGGACAACCAAGTCCCCCAATCGTTAATGAACTCGATTGGTCAGAAGATCCTGTCCATGTATCCGGCACCAAATGGCAGCTTCAATAACGGCACCGCCAACCGGTTTGACGTGGCTTCGTCGGTCAATAACTGGAATCAGTACAGCGGCAGATTCGACTACTCAATTTCAGCCAACAACAGTGCCTTCTTCCGGTTCACGGCCAACAATCAAACCGCGACCACAACGGGCATTACTTCCTACAACAAGCAACTGTTCCCATCTAGCCCCAAGAATGTTGCGGTTGGCTGGACGCACACATTCTCGCCGCGGCTGGTGAACAACGTTCGCTATGGCTGGTCCCACACCGCTGTCGGCCTGCAACGCGCCGATGGCTATGACTCTTCTCTCGCCAACCCGCTCGGACTGATCGGGGAAGACGACCAACCGGGCTCCGACGGCCCTCCCAACATCGGAGTTTCCGGATATGCCAATCCGGGATCCACAAATGGCACCGACCTGGTTCGTGAAGGTCTGAATATGTGGACCGAATCCCTGATGTACCAGAAAGGGAAGCACCAGATCACAATCGGCACGGACATCCGCTATGAGCCCATGTACATGTACGAGGACTGGTCAGCCACTTCGATCGGTTTCAACGGCGTCTATAGCGGCGATCCGGTTGCGGATTTGCTGATGGGCGTTCCAGACACCACGCGCACCGCGCTGGGCGATCCGACTTTGAATCTGAGCATGTGGTATCAGTCGTACTACGTGCAGGACAACTTCCAAGTCAACCATCACCTGAGCGTCAACTTCGGCGGACGCTGGGAGCATCGTTCGCCGCCGGTCGAGGCTCACAATCGCGTCGGCAGCTTCGATGTGACCACCGGTCAAGATCTCACCTATCCCGACACCAGCGTCATGGGCCTGGGCAGAAACATGGTCAAGCCGGTCTACACCAACATCTCGCCGCGCTTTGGCTTCAACTGGTCTCCTTCCGACAAGGGCAATACCGACGTCAAGGGCGGCTTTGGGATGTATTTCCTGCAGCCGAACATCAACCAGTATGAGGTGGAAGTCGATACCACCAAGCTCTATGAGGTCGACAGCTTCAACAATCCCGCAGTCGGGACTGCTCTGGCCTTCAACCTGGGCGGCACGCCCGGCGTTCCGGCGATGTTCTCGCCGGCGATGACCAACGGGAACTTCTCCGGCGGTGGCCCGACCATCTCGTTTATCCAGCCAAACGCCAAGACCCCCTATGCCTACGAGTGGAACTTGACTGTCGATCACACCATCAAGGATTGGCTGTTCGAAGTCTCCTACATGGCAAGCTCCGAACGTCACTACGAGGAACGGAACGAACTTGATCCTCTGAATACTGCTGGACAAATGTCGGTATGGCAGGACTACAGCGGCGTTCAGGAAAACCAGATGACCGGAACCTCGAACTACCATGCCCTGATTGCACGCGTGGAAAAGCGGTTCAGCTCAGGCTTCTCGCTGATGGGCAACTACACCTTCTCCAAATGTCTGGGCACACCCTATCAGGACGAATTCACCTGGCACGTCGACATGCATCTCGACTATGGCCATTGCACGGAGGACATCAGCGACATCCTGTCCATCAACGGAATCTATGAGCTTCCGTTCGGGCGCGGCAAGTCGTTCCTGAACAAGAACGCGGTTACCGATCTGCTGGTGGGTGGTTGGAAGGTTGCCGGCATCGCCACACTGCGCACTGGCCCCTGGACAACTTTGGGAAGCAACCAGGACATCGGCTTCTTTGATGGCTCTTTGCCCGATGTGACGGGAGCGGTGAACAATCACTCCTTGCATAGTGGCTTGGGAAGACATGGAAGGCTGGGTCCCTATTTCAATACCGCCAACGTCGTTCAACTCAACGCGGTGGGAATTCAGGGCAACTCCGGGACTCACAATATTCAGAACCCCGGATCTCAGGACTATGACCTGTCCGGCTACAAGGGATGGAAGATGGGCGAACTGATGAACCTGACCTTCCGCGCCGACCTCTTCAATGCCTTCAATCGCGTGAATTTCAACACGGTCAGCACCAGCACGACCAGCAGCAACTTCGGTGATGTTTCCAGCGCCAACGCGGCGCGCGAGATTCAACTGAGCTTGCGGTTGGCTTTCTGATCACGTAACCTCTGCCCATGAAGTTATCGGGGAAACTCGCTCTCGTCGCCGCCACAGCCTTTGTTTCCTGCCAGTTTGGCAGTGCAACGAATGCTATGGCGGCCGGGCAGAGCGCTCACACTGCGTCTCGCAATCAATCGCCTTCAGCTCGCGGCTGTCCATCGCCTGACCTGCTCAACTCCGCACTTGCCAAGGCAAGCAGCCTGATGCAGCAAGCGCGCTATGGAGACGCGGCGGGAACGCTGGAACCTTATGTGGCGTTGAATTGTGACCCGCGCATCAGCCTGTTGCTGGCAGCGAGTTACGATGCTGGCGGCGATGCGCTCAAGGCTCAACAAATGCTGCAGAAGGCTCAAATATCCTGGCCAAACAACAACAGCATCGCGGCGTCGCTGGCGCGCGAATACATGACCGCAGGGCAGGCAGACAAAGCACTCGATGCGCTGGCGCGTTTCCATGCGGTCGCGCAAACGCCGCTGCAAGAGATGGAGTTGGCCGTTGTTGTCTATCTCGGCGGGCATCGGCTTGCGCAGGCTGAAGCGGTCGCCGAGACAGCCTATCGGTCGTACCCGTCACTGCACACGTTGCTGATGTTGGCCAATGTCCTGCAACTGGAGGGAAGATATCCGGACGTCAATCGCATCCTCGGAGCCAAGCGGGAGAGCTTCGGAGACTCGCCGGAGTTTCTGATTACCCTGGCGGAAAGTGAATACGATGCTTCGATCTTTCCGGCTGCGCAGAAAGATATCGAACGGGCCGTATTGCTCGACGAGAAATCTTACCAGGCACATTATATCCTGGCCAATGTCTTGGTCAGGCTCAACGAAGTGGACCGCGCTCTGAGCGAGTACCGCATTGCAATCGATCTCGCGCCTGGGCAGCCGCGGACTTACTTTCAACTGGCGCTTGCCCTGCGCGCCCGGCAGGATGAGGCCGGTGAAATGCACGCGTTGGAGCAGACGCTGGCTGCCGACGACCACTATGCGCCAGCCCATTACGAATTGGGAAGAATACTGATGGACGAGCATCGCCTGGCGGAAGCTGCCAGTCATCTTGAAGAAGCGATTCAGTACAATCCCAAAGCCGAAGAGGCCTATTATCTGCTGGCCAGGGCGTATGCCGGACTGGGAGAAAAAGACAAGAGCGACGAAATGGTGAAGCGCCTGGTCACGGTTCGAAAGTCAAACCGGCCGGGCGCGAGAAGCAAAGATGGGACTCCACCCCCGGCTGCGCCAGTGGCGATTCCGTGATTGTTGGCAGAGGACTGTCAATGCAGCGAGTTGAAAAATGAGCAAGTTGAAAACACAGTATCGAGCGTTTCCCTTTTTACGGAGAGAATGCATGGCGTGGACGATGTTACTCAAGAAGGGGGCATGGTGTTTGCATGCCGTTGTGATTTGCTGCTTGTTCTTTTCCTTGTGCGGTCTGCTGCAGAGTCAGGAGCCGCGCTGGAGCGAAGAGCGTGCCAATCAGTGGTATGGTCAGCAGCCCTGGCCGGTGGGCGCCAACTTCGTTCCCTCCGACGCCATCAACGAACTGGAGATGTGGCAGGCCGATACATTTGACGAGGCCGAGATCGATCGCGAATTTGGCTGGGCGGAGGGGCTGGGCATGAACACCATGCGGGTCTTTCTGCATAACCTGCTGTGGGAACAAGATGCCGCCGGATTCAAACAGCGCATCGACCGGTTTCTTGTCATTGCGCAGAAGCATCACATCCGGCCCGTGTTCGTTCTCTTCGATTCCTGCTGGGATCCTCATCCCAAACTTGGCCCTCAGCATCCGCCGATTCCAGGCGTGCACAACTCCGGATGGGTGCAGGCTCCCGGCGCGGCAGTGCTCGCCGATCCGGCGCAGTATCCGCGCCTGGAACGCTATGTGAAGGGAGTGGTGGGGGCCCTCGCCAACGACCCGCGCATCCTGGCTTGGGACCTGTGGAACGAGCCGGACAACGGCAACGACACTTCCTACGCAATGGGAGATCCAAAGAATAAAAATGAGATCATTCTGGGGCTGCTGCCGCAGGTGTTTGCATGGGCCCGTTCGGTCCATCCTGCGCAGCCGCTTACCAGCGGATTGTGGCACGGCGACTGGAGTTCGCCGTCTGCCATGCCACCGTTGGCGCGCGTCCAGATCGAGCAGTCGGATATCATCAGCTTTCACGACTATGGCTGGCCCGAGGTGTTCGAGGACCATGTCAAGCAGTTGCAGCAGTTCCATCGCCCGCTTCTCTGCACGGAATATATGGCGCGCGGCGCGGGCAGTCTCTTCGATACCGTGCTTCCCATTGCTCACCAGTATCATGTGGGCGCCATTAACTGGGGACTGGTCGCAGGCAAAAGTCAAACCTATCTGCCCTGGGACTCATGGCAGCATCCGTATGTATTGGAGCAACCGCCCATCTGGTTCCACGACGTGTTCCATGAAGATGGGAAGCCGTACCGGCAGCGCGAAGTGGAGATCATTCGCGAGCTTACCGGCAAGCAGAAGTGAAAGTCTATTGATCCGGCCCCCAGATTGAAGCACCGTGCCCCATCCAATTCGCAGGTTTTATCGCGAAATGGGTGGGGCGGAGCATCACTGTTGAGCCGGATCAATAAGGAACCCAGGCGGTTTGGATTTTTCTGGGCGATTGAAACGGGTGTTTAGAGTCCTTTTCAGCCGCCCTGTCGGCTAGTGAATCATGTTGATGGTTTCCTGGGTAACCGTGTCGAAGGTTGTCACTGCTTTTGAACTCGCTTCGAACGCACGCTGAGCAATGATCAGGTCGGAGAACTCGGCGGAGATGTTCACGTTGGACTCTTCGAGCGCCCCATCGGTCACCGTTCCCAATCCTGCCGATCCAGACACGCCGATCGAAGCGGAACCGCTGGCCAGGGTGGTTGCGTAGTCGCCGTCGCCTTGCAACTGGAGTCCTTGCAAATTGGCCACGTTGGCCAGTGCCAATTGCCCCACGTTCTGTTTCTGTCCATTGGAATACGTGGCTGTGACGGTGCCGTCGGAGCCGATGGTGAAGCTCTGATACTCGCCGCTGGTATAGCCGTCTTGTGTGCTCGAAGAGACGGCAGAAGCCGAATCCACCTGGCTGATGGCGGGCGTGCCGCTCGTTCCGAGCAGGTTCCAACTCATGTTCAGGTTCGCCGCACCATCCGCCAGTCCGGTGAAACTCAGAGGGATGGACGAGATGTCGCCGGTTCCGGTTCCAACCGTGGTCGCCGTGCCGCCCGTCGGAGTAATCGAGGTGAGATTGCCGCTTGTATCGAACGTCATGGTCCCTGTAATCGGCGTCGAGGTCCCCGATGTAAAGTCAGCTGCCGGCAGAGCGGCCGAGTAGCTCCAGGTGTTGGTCCCGGTCTGTGTATAAGTGACCGTGGCGACGTGGCTCACCCCCAGCGAGTCATAGACCGTTACCTGGGCAGGAAACGCAGTTCCAGTGGTCGAGGAAGCATCCAGGTTTGCAGTCATATCGAGCGTCGTAGTCGCCTTCGGCTCCTCAACCTGGCCGACCGGGATATTGATGGCCGTCAAGGGCGAACTGGTGCTGACGACGCCATTCACCGCCGGATAGCCCATCACGGACAGGCCATTGGTGGTGATCAGATCGCCGGCAGAGTTGAGTGAGAAGTCACCGGCACGGGTGTACTCGTTGCTGCCGCTCCCGTCGTTGACCACGAAAAAGCCATTCCCGTTCAATGCCACGTCGGTTGCAGTCCCGGTTGTGCTGAGGGAGCCTTGCGTAAAGGAGGTCTCGTTGGAGGCCACCTGCACACCTGCCCCCACCTGGATCGAATCGCCTGACCCGGTCGAGCCAATCTCCTGATAAAAGAGATCCGAGAAGTTGGTCGTTTGCGCTTTGAATGCAGTCGTGCTCATGTTGGACAGGTTGTTGGCGATCGTATTGAGAGCCGTGGAATCCGACTCGAGGCCGGTGAGAGGTATGAAGAAACTTGCCATCGTGCATCTCCTCTGGGGTTCGTCCGGGTGAACGCAGGCCGTTGAGGCCCGCTGGTGATGAATCCTGATTGGGCCCATCCGTGGCCCGCCGAAGATCTACTGTGCGCGGAACTGCCCGTTGAGGGCTTGCGCCACGCGATGCGCCGCCGGCTTCGCCTCGGGAACACTGAGATTGCCGGGAGCCTGCTTGACTGTCGCAGCCTGCACAGCCGTGGATTCACTCGCTCCGGCCGATTGAGCCGCTGACAGTGTTCCAACTTTGTGCGTCGCACCGAGACCTTGTGCGCTCTGGCCACTGGCGCTGGGATTCGTCAGCTTCGACGCGGTTCCGGTGCTCGTGGCGCTCTCGGTACTGGAACTGCTGGTCGTCGAATCACCCAGCGCAGTCGAAACGTTCTGGTTGATGTCGATCAGCTGCTCCAGGCTGTTCACCTGAACGAGTTGGTTGATGTACTCGTTGGGATCGGTATCCGCAGTCGGGTCCTGATTCTGCATCTCGGTCACCAGCAGGGTGAGAAAGTCATTCGCCGAGATGGTGGCGGAGGAACTGCTTGAACTGCTACTACTGCTGCTACTGCTGCTCGTACCGCTCGCCGGTCCCGTCATGGGGGTTGCCACCTTGCCCGTCAGAGCTTGCCCCGATGCCGCGTGCTGATTCCAGATTCCCGCTGCTGCTGCCATCTTCCCTCCTTGCCTGTTTGCGGCCCGCCTCAGGCTGACCGTCGATTCATCTGGCCGTAATCCGGCTTGCCAACACTCTGTCCCCGGCCGGAAAACCCTCCTGGCTTGCATTCCCCTCACGCAATCACAGAAATGTGCATATCCCCAAGCCGCGTACTAATTGCGCTTCCGCTCATTTCGCCGGATGCTGCCGAAACCCCTGAAGAGATCGCACGTAAATCAGTGGAGCTGCTTGCCGATCCTGACTGCGAGCCTGTATTGGGGCCCTGCGCCGTCTCCTGCCCGCCTTGATGGCTTGCGCCCTGGTGCGCACTTTGTCCCGTGCCTTGTTCACTTCCCGTCCATCCGCCTTGAGGGGCGGCCAGCGTCACGGTGCCGACGGATGTATGCTGGTCGGCAAGGTAAGCGTTCAATCCTGCCAGGTGGCCGCCCAAGGTTTCGGCCGCGCTGGCGGAGCCGGGTACGACCGCAGCGTGCACTCCGCCGCTCCCCAAATCCGCACGAATACCGACCCATCCGAGGACAGGGTCGTTGAATCCAGCCTCGGCCTGCTGCGCTCCCGCATGAACCCAGGCCGGCTTTCCCGGCGCGCTCTCCGCGTCGAGGGCTGCAAACGTCTCGCGTGCCCCGGTCCCAGTTGTTGTCGCACTTCCCGCCGTGTCGCTACTTGTACTCGCGGCACCGCGCGCGTCAGACAGACCGTGCCCCATCGCGGACACCTCAGCGGCTGAAGTGGGAACCTGCTCTTCCGCCCGGCGATTGGCTTGCCGAACTGAATCGGCCACGCTGATTCCGCGCGTTGTTCGTACGGCGCTGGCTGTCGTGGCCTTGCTGCTGGAAGACCCTGTCTTGCCCGCGATCGCCTCCAAGGGCGAAGCTTCGTCCATTTCCGAGGAAACAGAACGGGCGGTGCCCGGCAGTCGATCCGCGCTTTCGGTGACAATGGGTGCGGCAACAGTGTCGGCGCCCTGGACGCCGGGCTGGATTGCAGTTTGGCCGCGGCCTCCGACAAATTCCACCGCGGAAGCCTGTGCCGACGCCCTTGGCTCCAGCGTATGTCGGGCCTGCTCCAGTGTTGGTTCTGCCAGCGATACCTCTTCGCCTGGCATCGACGATTGGGTTTTCCGGGCGAGCAGGGAAGAGAAGCTCCCGGGGCTGGCAGCGGTTGAGACTTTTCCGCCCTGCTCCGGCGTGGTCGCGACTTTCTCCGCTTCGCTCCCCGCCGTGTTCGCCGCTTCAGCAACGCGGCTCGGACGGTCCGTGGTGGACGATCGCGAGCCGATGGAGGTCAAAGCGGTGCCAGTTACATTTGTGTTGGAAAAAACATTTTGCGCTGAATGCTCTTCCGTGTCGGCGGCACGAGCCATCGTGCCAGTTAAGGCAATCACAGGAGCAGTGACCGGAGCAATCGCGATTGCTGTGGGGATCGCTTCCGGCATCGCAACCGTTTGTACAGCATTGGATTGCTCGGCCTTGCCGGACCGTGTTGACCTCGTTTTGTCAGCGGACTCCACCGACCGGCTCGCGGTCGATTGTTGCTCGCCCACTTTTGTCGAATTCTGCGATTCAGCGCTGCCAGTCTGCCGGTTTGCAGCAGCTCCAACCCGCGTATCCGTCGCAGATAACTTCGCCACCGTGTCCGCTTGTGCCTGAGCCGCACCTGACGCACGGCCTAAGTGCTTGCTGGCTTCAGAAGCCAAGGTTGAACCGGCCGCAGGAGCGATCCCGACGGCCTCTCCCCATGTCGGCCCGGTTGGCGAGTCGGGCTGGTCGGGCTCACTCCGGTCATCGCCAAGGCTGTCCGCTGTCGTGTTCAGCGAGGCAAGCAGTGATTGCAGGCCGGAGCGAAAGCTCTCCGCCTCGGGAACCGTGGATGGCGAATTCACTTGAGCGGCCACGCCTGCGTCCGCTGCCGGTATGTCTTCCCTTCCAGGAAGTGCTGTTCCGCCAGCCACGATCTCGACTCCTGCCGCAACGATCATGCGAGGGAATAAAGCAGAAGGCGTGCCAAAGAGAGTGGGGTACAGGTTAGAGCATTGTCAGGATTGGAACCGGGAATCCCAATTCAGGAGGCCGTCAGCTATTCGGGTGAATTTCTTCTCAAGTTTCTTTGCGGCGCACGCAGCGTCCGTGTGGAAGGGATGTATTGCGGCAGCCTTGACAACCGAACTTAGGCGACACCGGCCTCAGTTTTCTTTCGCTGGCCCATCTGGACGGGTCCGTGAGCGATACCAGTCATCGAGCGACTGCTGGCTACGCCGTCCGGCTGCGATAGCCTCCTGAGCCTCGGTCTCCTCGATCAGCGTCTCGGCCTGGCGGCGTTCCACGCGCTTCGCGAGGAATGCCTCGCGCAGTTCTGCGACCTGGTCTTCCATGGCCGCAAATCTTGGTTCGAGTGCCGTGGCATGGCGGCCGGCGGCGCGCGTTTCTTCCAGGCCGGCGAGCCGGTCCGGCAGCGCGCCCGAGTGCGCACTGTCTCCTACCAACCGTCGCCCGCGGCGGCTGCGGCTCTCAGCTGCATCCATCGCCTGTTCCATGCTGTGAAGCTCGCCCAGGGCGGACTCGAGAGCCAGCCGTTTCTGTTCCTCTTCGAGATCCCGTATGCGCAGCAGGCGGCGCAAGGCGCGCGAGACGGCCATCGTTCACACCTCCCCGGCCAATGCGGCAAGGTGACGCACGCAGTCGGCAAAGCGCACTTGTTCGTGCGCGTCCTGGGTCAGAAAGGCTCGCATCGCCCCGCGCGCACTCAAGGCGCGATCAAGATCCGGATCCGACCCCGGCTTGTAGGCTCCGATACGCACCAGGTCTTCGGATCGGGCATAGACCGCCATCAACCGGCGCAGCAGAGCGGCGTGCTCGCGGTGTCCGACTTCGGTCACCGCCGGCATCAATCGGCTGATCGAGTCCAGCACCTCAACAGGGGGGTACCAGCCCTCGGCAGCCAGCGTTCTGGAAAGCACCACATGTCCGTCGAGCAGCGAGCGAACCGCGTCTACCAGCGGGTCCTGCTGGTCGTCGCCCTCCATCAGCACGGTGTAAAACGCGGTAATCGAGCCCACGCGAAACTGCCCGGTTCTCTCGACCAGCTTGGCCAGACGGGAGAAAACCGAAGGCGTATATCCTTTGGCCGTGGGCGGCTCTCCGGCGGCCAGGCCAATCTCCCGGGCCGCCATCGCGAAGCGGGTCAGAGAGTCCAGCACGAGCAGCACATGTTTGCCCTGGGCGGCAAAGAATTCGGCAATCGTGGTGGCGGCGAGGGCCGCTCTCATGCGCAGCAACGGCGACTGATCGGAGGTCGAGACCACGACCACGGAACGGGCGCGTCCCTCGTCGCCTAGCGAATCCTCAAGAAACTCGCCCACCTCGCGACCCCGTTCGCCTACCAGGCCGACAACGGTCACATCCGCCTCTGTGTTGCGGGTCATCATCCCGATCAACGTGCTTTTGCCCACGCCCGATCCGCCGAAGATTCCCACCCGCTGTCCCCGGCCGACAGTCAAGAGCGCATCCAGAGCGCGAATTCCGGTTCCCAGCGGGGTGCGGATGGGTACCCTGTCGAGCGGCGGCCGCGCCGTCCCCTCCAAAGGCAAAGACCGGGAGACAGCTGGTGGCCGGCCATCATCGATGGGCGCGCCCAAAGCGTTCAACACTCTGCCCATCAGCGCCGGCCCAACCTCGATCTCCGGGTGCACGCCAAGCGCCGCCACCGGATCGCCAAAACGGACGCCCTCCGTGCTGTCGACCGGCATCGACAGTACATTCTTGCCGCGAAAACCAATCACCTCGGCCATATGCGTGCGCCCGGACTGGTCCTGAATCTCGCAGCACTCGCCCACCGAAGCCAGTGGTCCGGCCGACTCGATCGTCTGGCCCACCGATTGAAGCACTTGTCCGCGCCAGCGCCAGGGCTGGCTGCGCTCCAGGCGCGCGAAATAGCGGGGCAGAAGAGCTGCAGTCTGCGGGCTCATGTGTCGCTCTCCCCGCCACTCGCAATTCGCTGAGCGGCCGGAGATCTTCCGCCGGCGGCGCGATCGAAGAATCCCCGCTCGATCTCTCCCAACTGGGCCCGAATCCCCAGGTCGACCGAACCCAGTTCAGTCTCAATCATGCAGTCGCCCAGCCGCATCTCTTCTCCCGCTAGCACCGCGGGCTTTACCGCAAGCTTGGGTAAAAGAGCGATGGCTTCGGTCCACAGATCAAGTTCGGCAGCCGGCACTCGAAGCCGCACTTCAGTCGACGCGGAAAGCTGGCCCAGCGCCACCCGCACTGCTCCCGTCAGTAACAACGGATCCATCTGCGCTTCGCGCCTGAGAATACGGGCCGCCACAGCCAGCGCCAATTCGACCACTTCGTGCTCTACATCATGCAGGTACCGATCCCGCTCCTGGGCAAAGTTCTCGATGAGCTGCGCGGCCTGAAGCGCGCGCTGCTTCTCTGTAGCCGCCAATGCGGCAGCCTGGGCCTCGCGCTCCGCCGCCCGCCCCTCTTGCTGGCCCTTTTCGCGGCCAGCCTCCAGTGCCCGGCGCGCCTCCTCCGCCAGTTGCCGATCGAATTCCGCGTGCAATCCTGCTTCGTGGACGCTGCCTCCCGCATCGGCAACCGCGATCTCGGCGGGCGTGGGCGCGGACCCGTCAACGCCGGCCCACTCATCCCAGGTGGCCAGCAATGGCGCGTCGGGGCCGGCCGGGTATTCGAAGATCTCGATCCGCCCGGAATAGCCGTTGCTCGTTGCCGATCCTGCCTGGGTCAAATATTTCCTTTCAAGTTTTCAGCTGTCCTTGATCCGTTGCGCGTCGATGACTCTGAGAGTCGTCCGCAATCGATCACCGTTTCCTAGTGATCCGGCCCTTTAAGAGTGCTGCGCCTTCCCACCCATTTCGCGATAAACCTGCGCAATAGATGGGGCACGGTGCTTCTATTTGAGGGCCGGATACCTAACCCCTAACGTCTGATCCCTGCCTCTATTACGCCAGCATCTCGTCGCCGGTTTCCAGCTTGAGCACCACCTTGCCTTCGCCCTCCAGCCTTCGAGCCAGGTTGAGAATCTCCTGCTGGGCCTGTGCCACTTCCCGCGAGCGCACTGGGCCCAGCACTTCCATGTCTTCCTTTAGCATCTCCACGGCGCGCGAACTCATCGACTTGAAGATCTGTGCGCGCAGTTCGTCGTTGCTGCCGCGCAGGGCCAGCGCCAGTTGTCGCTTGTCCACCCCGGAGACGATCTCGCGGATGGTGGCTGGCGGCACCGTGATCAGATCCTCGAACGTGAACATCAGGTTACGAATATTCAAGGCCAGTTCCGGCTGGCCGCTCTCGATGGTCTCGAGAATCTTCTTTGACTCCTCGGCGTTGAGGCGGTTCAGCAAGTCGGCCACCGCCTTGAAGCCGGAGTAGCTCTTGCGCGCGGTGTCGCCCACGCTCTCCAGGCGCCGGTGCAGGATGTGGGCCACCTTTTGCGCCATTTCCGGTGAAAATTGGCGCATCTCGGCCAGCCGCTGGACGGAAAGTACCTTGTGTTCCTCGGTCAAATTGTCCAACACCATCGAGGCTCGCTTGGGGTCCAGATGGGCCAGCACCAATGCGATGGTCTGGGGATGCTCGCTGTCAAGCATCTTGCCCAACTGCTGCGGATCGGTGCGCTGTAGCTTGGCCAGGTTGCCCTGCCCGGCCTCCCGGGAGCGGCGCACCAGCATCAGAAGATCGTCGGCCCGCTCCTTCCCGAAGGTCTCGATCAATAGCCGGCTGGCGTAGTCCAGGCCGCCGTGAACCATGTAGTTCTGCGTCTCAAGAAGCTGCCAGAACTCCTCCAGAACTTCCTGCGAGAGTTCGGGCGTGATGCCGCGCAGGTCGGCCAGCTCTTCGGTGAGCCGCTGCACATCCGCCTCGGGCAGAGCCCGCAGGATCTCCTTGGCCAGTTCCTCGCCCACGGCCACCAGCAATACGGCCGCCTTGCGCACCCCTGTCAGGTTCGCCGATATGCGGCGCCGTCCTGCCCCGTTCTCGTTTTCCTGCTCCGCCAAGGCCCTTTCCTCTCGTTCTCTGCACTGTCTTTCCATCGCGTCGATGTATTCGTTCCCGGTTGCCCGCCGCGGCGGGCCTGTTCCGGATTACTCGGAGTGAATCCAGCTCTGCAACAGGCGGGAGCTTTGCGCTGGTTCCCGCTTCAGATGGCCGGTGACCTGGTCGTAGATCTCCTGCACCCGGACTCGCCCGGGGTCTGGCTCTACCGGTTCGGGAGGTTTCAAGGTCGCTTGGACTGCCTGAACTGGCAGCGCCTTTTGTTCTGCCGTGGGTCCAGGCGCCGTTCGCGCATGTGCCAGTGCCGGCCGCACCCCGAAGGCCAGGACCACCAGCACGGCCAATAGCAGAGCGGCATATTTTACCAGCACGGGCGAATTCTCCGCCGTGGTGAACAACTGAGCCGGGAGCGAGACCGGCGCTTGCGACCGGTTTTCTTCGAAGGCCAGGTCTTCCACTTGCAGCATGTCTCCGCGCGTCGAGTCGAAGCCCACGGCGGCTTGTGCCAGCGCCGTCAGGTTGCGGATTTCCTCGGGAGAACGGGACTGCCATTGCGCCGCTTTGCCTTTCGAAGCGGGCTGGGACAGCCGATCATTCACCACGATGGCTGCTGTGAGCCGCCGCACCCGTCCCGGGCCTTCGACAACGTGCCGCAGGGTCTTTGAGGCTCCGTAGGTGCCGGACTCGGTCTTTGCGGTCTGCGGCGGTGTGCTTTCGCGCGGGTAAACCGGCAAAGCCTGCGAGTTGGGCGCGTTTGACGCCGTGCCGGGAACCCCGGCGGCCACAGACTGCGGACCGGAAGACTGCTCCGTGCGCTGCATTGACAGTGTCACCGTTTGGTCAGGGTCGTAGTTTTCCTGGGTCTCTTCGGTCGAAGCAGGGTTATAGTCCAGCGTGACCGAGGCGCGCACGTTGCCGGCGCCGGTCACCGGCTCCAGCGTGGAAATTACCTTTTGCTCCAGAGCTTCTTCGGCGCTCAAACGCTCGGCATCCGCAGTTTTCGGCCCCAGGGGCAGATGCCCGGCTGCATCAACGAGGACGACACGGTCCGCTGTGAGTCCGTCAACCGCGGACGCCACCAGGTTGCGAATCGCCTCCGGCTCCCCGTCCGCAAGCGACCGATGGCGCAGCTTCAGCACCACCGAGGCTTTGGCCGGGCGCTCCTGGTCGCGGAACAGCGAGTCGTGCGGCATGACCAGGTGAACCCGCGCCGACTCGACATCGGAAAGCGATCCGACCGTGTGTTCCAGCTCTCCTTCGAGAGCCCTCTGGTAGTTGACCTGCTCGTCGAACTCGGAACCAACCCAGTTGGGCTTGTCGAAGATTTCAAAGCCCAGCCGTCCGCTTTTCACGCCGCCTTTAGCGGCGGTCGCCAAGCGCGCTTTGTCCAACTGGGCGGCCGGAACCTGGATGCCTGTCCCATTGGAGGTCGGCTCAAAGGGAATCTGCGCCTGCGTGAGGATCTGGCCAATTTGACGCGAGTCTTCCGGGTCGAGGTCCGCATAAAGAGTGCGCCAGTCGGTGCGCAGGCCATACCAAGCCAGGCTCCCAACGAGGGCGACCAACAACAGCGTTGCCACCACCGCCCATCCGCGCTGCGCCGGCTGCATCCCGGCCCAACGCACCCGGCCCCGGCCCCACAGCCCTGCCAGCCGGTCGAGTAGTTGCGGTTGTCCGGGCGTTGCCGGCGCGGTCTTCTCCAATTGTGTTCCTGTGGCCATGGTTTCCGTGTTCCGCCGCTCTACCAGCCGATCTTTCCTGCCCTTGTCAAAGCCCTATGTGTGCCGGACTGGGCTTGCTGCTTCCTTCGCACTTGCTCGGCCCTGCACAAGCCCTAGAACTGCATTCCAATTACCTGCTGGTAAGCCTGGACCGCCTTGTTGCGCACTGCCAGCGCCAACTCGAAACTCATGCTGGCCTTTTCCGTGGCAATCATGGCCTGATGCACATCTACGCCGGAACCAGTCATCAGCCCTTGCACCGCAGCGTGCGCCTGATTCTCCAACTGGTTCACCTGACCGACCGCATCGGTCAGCAAATCCGAAAATGGAGTGGGCTGGGCGGACGAAGCGCCACTTAGGGCGGAACCGGCTCCCGCACCAGCGCCGGAAAGTCCATTGAGTGTTTGCGTGGCGGTTGTCATGGGATCAATAGCGGGGATCATCGGTTCTCCCTTGGGCCTTGGCCTTGCCGCTTCAGCCCCTTGTGGTTTCTTCCTCTGGACGGCATCGACTGCGGCCGACAAGCCGTGGTCGGCGACTATGTTTTTGCGATCTCCAACGCCGAAGTGATCATGCCCTTCTCGGCCTGGACGGCGGAGCTATTCAGACCGTAAGCACGCGTCGCCCCCATCAGGTCCACCATCTCTGTGAGCGGATTAATGTCCGGATACGAGACATATCCATCCGGCCCGGCGTCCGGGTGTCCGGGGTCATAGCGCTTGAGCGCGGGGGAAGCGTCCTCGACCACTGCCGCAATGTGCACGCCGGGCGCAACGGCTCCGGAGACATTCGAATTCAGCACTGCGGAGGTTAGAGTTCCCGAGGATGTGGTGTCCGTGGCGTCTGTCAGTGAGTCTGCAAAGCCGGAGCTGCCGGTATTGGCTGCGAAGACTACATGCTGCCGGTGATAAGGGCCGCCCGAGGCCGTGCGGGTGGTCTCAGCGTTGGCCATGTTGGCGGCCACTACCTCGGCGCGCATCCGTTCTGCTTGCATCGCGCTGCCCGAGGTTTCCATCATTGCAAAGAGATTCATCGTGCCCGTTCCTTTCTGAGCGCTCCGCTTCCGCAGCGTTGATCTGCGCCGACTGCGTCGATCACTCCGTTTGCCTTCTGGTCTGCATCGCTGCTCACAGCACTCATGTGCGCCCCGCTCGTCTATTTGCCGTCGGCGTGGATGGCGTCCATCACTCGCTGGTACTCCTGGCGCAGAAGGGCCACGCCGGTCTTGAACTTCAGTTGCGCCTCCGCCAGGTTCATCCCCTCGCGATCCATGGAGACGTTGTTACCGTCGGGCCGGGCGATTAAGCCGTCGACGGTCTTTACGCGCGGCGAACGGGGTGAGCAACCTTGGTCGACCCCGGTCATCGCCTCGCGCATCTCTGCCTCGAAGTCCATGCCCATGGCGCGGTAGCCTGGGGTGTCAATATTGGCCATGTTGGCCGCGGTCAGCTTGGCTTCGCTGGTAGCCAGATCTAGGTAGCGGGCGATCTGATCGCTGAGACGGGTCTCCACCTGCATGTCCATTTCAGTCCTCCCTGTGCATTCGGCTCCTGCTGGCCAACGCAAGTTCTTCCTGCCCAATGCTCTCCTCGGTTCAGGCCCTGTCGGTCCAAATACCGATTCCCGTGAGTCAGACTCCTCAGTTCACTGTCAGCCCGAAATCGATCTCCCGTGCAGTCAGCACGGCGTCTTCTCCCGCTAGAATGGCGCCCCGTTCCAACACATGCTCCAACTCGCGAACGTTGCCCGGCCAGTCGTGCGCGGAAAGCTTGGCGAGTGCTCCGGAGTCCAAACGTTTGACAGGCGCCTCGCGCCCCATGCGCTCCATGAAATGGTCGGCCAGCAGCGGCAGATCTTCGGCGTGCTGCACCAGCGACGGAGTCCGAATCAGAAAGACAGCGAGTCGATAGTAGAGGTCGGAACGAAAGCCGCCGGTCTGTGTCTGTTTCGCCAGCGGCTGGTGCGTCGCAGCCACGATGCGCACGTTCACCTTGACGGTCTCGTTGTCTCCCACGCGCTGTAATTCGCCGCATTCGACGAAGCGCAGCAGCTTGGATTGCAGGGCCAGCGGCATCTCGCCGATCTCGTCCAAAAAGAGCGTGCCGCCATCGGCAGACTCGATGCGTCCGATGCGCCCCTGCACCGCGCCTGTGAACGCTCCGCGCGTGTGGCCGAACAACTCGGCCTCAAGCAGCGCTTCAGGAATGGCCGCGCAGTTGATCGCGACAAGGGCCTTGCGACTTCGTGGCGACAGCCGGTGCAGGGCCTCGGCCACGAGTTCCTTGCCGGATCCGGTGGGCCCTTCGATAAGCACCGGGGTCATTCGCGGCGCTACCAGGCGAATCCGGCGGCTCACTTCGATCATGCACGGGGCATTGCCGATCAACTCCGGCAGCCGTTCGCTGACTGTTGTTTCCGAACCGCCAAGCGAGCGATCTTTCGCGCCGCCCGTTGCGCTCAAAAGGTGGGACGCAGCAGCGGGCGCAGCAAAGGACGGCTGCGCGATGGACGCGGCGGCAATCGCTTGAGGCAGCGCCGCATCCAGCCGCGAATGGATGGGCAAGGCGTCCGGCATGGGGTTTGGTGGATTCAGTGCGGGTGCCACATTCCAGATCGCCGTGTCATTGTCCTGCGAGCGCCGCAGCGCATAGAGCAACTCTTGCCGGTAGGGTCCGCGCGGACTTTCCTGCGTGCTGGACTCGCCGGTCGTCATCAGATCCACCTCAGGAAACCGGGAGCGAAAGTCCTTGAGAAATTCGGCTAGGTCGAGATCCGGCAGCCAGGAGTCGACGATGACCGCCTCCGGCTGTGCGGTTTCGGCTTCGGTCCAGGCCTGTGCTCCGCCCTCTGCCTCCCTCACCTGCCAGCGCAACCCGATGAGTATCTCTGCGAGCCGCTGGCGAAAGCTGCGATCGGCGCTGGCCACCACTGCGGTGCGCGGCCGTGTGCGCGGGACGAGAGGGAGGACGGAAACAGGAAAGGGCAGCATGGAGTTTCTCCTTTGAAATCGACGGGTGGAATGGACCGCTCAACAAAAACGCATGGCTTCGGAAGCAAGCGCCAGACCGAATTCAAGCTCGATGGCCTAGTGCACTTCAAGGACCCGGCTGACAGTTGGTGCCACCGCCGAGGGCAGGGCGAGTGCGGGCAAATCAGGCAGTGCAAGCTCGACATCCGAAGGCACGACGTAGCCTTGTCCGCGCACGGTGCGGATCAGGCGGCCCGGAGGCGGGTCTTTCAGCTTGCGGCGCAAATAATTCACGTAAACGTCCACAATGTTCGTGGTTTGCGTGGGTTCGAGATTCCACACTGTATCCAGCAGTTCCACGCGGGAGACGCATTGACCGCGACTGAGCATCAGGTGCTCGAGGAGGGCAAATTCCTTGTTGGTGAGCACGATCGACTGTCCGGCGCGGCGGGCCGTGTGGTCCAGCCGGTCGAGTTCGAGGTCGCCGGCGCGCAGAGAGAGCCGCGCCTCGCGTTTGCGACGCAGCAGCGCGCGGCAGCGGGCGCGCAGTTCGTGAAGGCTGAAGGGCTTGGTCATCAGATCATCGGCCCCGCGATCCAGGCAGCGGACGCGCGTGTCCACCTCCTGGCGAGCCGTCAGCACAAGCACCGGAAGATCCGCATCGAGCGCACGCACCTCTTCCAGCACCTGCTCGCCATCCTTGACCGGCAAGTTGAGATCGAGAATGGTCAGGTCCGGCATCTCGCGACGAAATGCCTCGACAGCAGTCGCGCCATCGCAGACCACGCGCACATGGTGGCCATCCGACTCCAGACCGCGGCTCAGAAACAATCCCAGCGCCTTATCGTCTTCGGCGATCAATAACCTCATGGCAGCCTTTCTCCCGGACGGTGCCCTCATCTAGCGGCGCCGTTGCTCCATTCGACTCAAGGTCAGGCGGAGCTTCAACGAGCCGGCTTAGTGAAAGCTAAGACTCGGCTCCCCTCTACCTTCACGCGTGGGGAGACGGAACTCAAGATTGGAAAGAAGAAAGAAGGAAGGGTGATTCCAGGAGCGGCACTGCGGACCGGACTGTCCCAAAACGGGGCAGTCTGGCCGGGCGCCATGTTTAAGGCTGGGAGCGCGCTCAATGCGAGGCGGCGCGCCTATAGCAGAACCAGAGCTGGTGTATTCCGACAGCAGTGCAGCCAAGTCGGCGCGACCATCAGGAAGCGGCGACCTCGAATTCACTGAGTAGGACGCAGGGACTCTGCTTCTACTCTAGCCGAGGCAGCGTTGGCCCGGGCGGAACAGAGGGCGCAACGATTCGGAATTCAGGTCCTAGCGAGGGCCACGAGGGCCGGGGAGGCCCTCAGCACAACCAGCCAGACGACGGCGCTACGAACTTGTTGACGTCGGTGAGAGCTGCCGGTCGGTCTATGGCTTCATCATTTCGCATTTTGGGTTCATGCTATCCCAAGTCCCAGAATCGGGACCTGGGGGCACCCACAATTGACACATTAACAAGCGGTCAGAGACCTAGGTGGAGTAGTCGGCGTTGATGTGGACGTACTCCGCGGTCAGGTCGGTGGTCCAGAAGACGCAAGATCCGGAGCCCTGATGGAGTTGGATGGAGATGGAGAACTCCGGTTGCGCGATGTAAGCGTGTGCGGAGACCTCGTCAAACTCTGGTGCGCGGCCACCGTCGCGGCAAATGGGGAGCTCGCCGAACTGGATGTCGATGCGTTCGGGATCAATTTGAGCGCCAGAGTAGCCGATGGCTGCGATCAGCCGTCCCCAGTTGGGGTCGCTACCCGCCCAGGCGGTTTTGACCAGCGGCGAGTGGGCGATGGCTTTGGCGATCTTCAGTGCGTCGGCGTTGTTTTCGGCCCCTTCGATGTGCAACTCGACAACATGCGAGATTCCTTCGCCGTCGGACACAATCTGCCGGGCCAGAGAGGTGCAAACCTGGGTCAGCGCGGTGGCGAAAGCGGCATTTGCTGCGCCGACCGCTGCGCCGCTCGCGCCCGAGGCCAGCAACAGAACTGTGTCGTTGGTGGAAGTATCGCCGTCCACAGAAATGCGGTTGAAGCTGACTTCGATGGACTCGCGCAGGTAGCTGTCCAGCACTGCCGGCTCCACGGCTGCATCGGTGAGGATGTAAACCAGCATGGTGGCATGGGGAACGAGTTGGGGGTGGATCATGCCCGAGCCCTTGGCGGCTGCAGCGATGCGGATCTCGCGGTTTTCGCCATCGGGGCAGGCGATCTCAAGTCGCGCAAAGGCGGTCTTTTCCACCGTATCGGTGGTCAGAATGGCCTGCGCGAATTGCTGGAAGTGATCAAACTCGGGACCAAGATCGGCAGCCAGCCCAGGCAGGGCGGCGATGAGCTTTTCTGCAGGCAGGGGGACGCCAATGATGCCGGTGGAGGATGGAAAAACCTCTTCAGCAGGGCATTTGAAGAGCTCGGCAGCGGCAGCGCAGGTGGCGCGGGCAGCATCGAGGCCGGGTTGACCTGCGGCGCAGTTGGCGTTGCCTGCATTGATTGCGGCAACGCGCACCTTGCCCTTGGTGGCGCGCAGATGCTCCTTGTCGACGATGAGTGGAGCGGCGGTAACGCGGTTGGCAGTGAAGGCGGCGGCGGCACTGGCTGGCTGGTCGGCGACGATGAGTGCAAAATCGGTGCGGCCGCTCAGCTTGAGGCCCGCTTTGGTGGCGCCAAAGCGAAAACCGCGGGGAATGAGGAATTGGGATGCGTCAGACATTTCAATCATCGGATTCAATCCATTTAATCTAGCAGGTGAGGAAGGGTTGAATGAGCGAAAGCCGGATTGAAGAAGCGGAGACTACAGAGAAGGACGAGTTCCTTGAGTTGCGCCAAGTGAACGTGGCGCGCGGGGACCGGGTGGTGTTGCACGATGTGAATTTGACCATACGTGCCGGCGAACATGTAGCGATTCTGGGGCCCAATGGGTGTGGCAAGTCGACGTTGATCATGGCCATGACCTGCCAACTCTATCCCATTGTCCAGCAGGGAATGCGGGTGCGCATTTTCGGCCGTGAGCGCTGGGACCTGACTGAATTGCGCAGACATTTTGGCGTGGTGTCTGCCGGCCTGATCGGAGAGTTGCCGGGAGAACGGACCGCCGTCACGACGGGCCTTAATGCGGTAATTGCGGGATTCTTTTCCGCCTCCACGCTGTGGCCCAATCTGCATGTTACCGACGAAATGCGCGAACGGGCCGTGGAGGCGCTGGAGCGGATGGAAGCGCTGCACCTGGGGCAGCAACTGGTGGGCGAAATGTCGGCCGGCGAAAAGCGGCGCATTCTGATTGCGCGCGCGCTGGTGCATCGGCCGCGGCAACTGCTGCTGGACGAGCCCTCGAATGCGCTTGACCTGGCCGCACAGCGGGAACTGCGCGAAACGCTGCGCCGGCTGGCAGGCGAAGGCACGGGACTGGTGCTGGTGACGCATTACATGGGCGACATTTTGCCAGAGATCGAGCGGGTGATCCTGATGAGCGGCGGGCGAATCGTGGCTGATGGCCCGCGGGAAGAGTTGTTGACCGCATCCAGGCTGAGTGAATTGTTCCATGTGCCGGTTCGCATCGGGCGAGATGAAGAGTGGCTACATAGCTGGTGAAGGCAAGGAACAGGGATCAGGGAGCTGGGAACAGAACTTGCAGAGCCAAAAGGAGATCGGAAAAGTGAGCGAAAGTGTACTTGACGGGCGGTACGCTTCGGATTAGGTTAACGGTACACGGGAAAGGAGGATGATCCAGAGAATGAATAAAGATTGCTCCAGAAGTACCGTACGTGAGGTGACTGAGGCCTAGGGCATCGCGCCCCAGACCCTAGGTTTACTCCGGCGAGAAGTTTTCGCAGGAGCGCCGTGGCACTTTCATTGTTGAAGCAACTCGGGCAGCAACATGCAGGTTGGCGATTCTTACTCGAACGACGAAGGTTTGTCGCCGGGGAACCCGCCTTAGCGGGTATCGCTACAGGGCAGTCGCCGCTTGAGATAGAAGCAGTTGTGAAAATGCCTGGGCACTCGCGGCAGCGCGATGGCCTTAGTCCAATACCCACAGATCACCGGCGACGGCCTGGGTAATGCGCCCAGGCCGCCGTTGCGTTTGGGGACTGAAAACTGGCGCAAGGGTCGCCTTATCTTCTCCGGGGCCGCGGCAACCAGACAATGGCCTGGCGATGTTTCGGTTTGCTTCGATTACCGCAGCGCGGGCATTGACATACTGAACTGTGCCGGAACAGAGCGGGTGAGTTACACTCAGGCAAATGCGGGTCTTCGGCATCGATTGCGGCACGGAAGTGACGGGGTTTGGCGTGGTGGAGTCGGACGACTCGGCGCGGCAGCCCCGGCTGATTATGAAGGCCATGGGGGCCATACGCCTGGCCAAGACCAAGACCCTGCCAGTTCGGCTTGAAGAAGTTTTTCGCGCATTGAGCACGGAGCTTGAGCGGTGGAAGCCGGACGCGGTGGCGATCGAAGAGGCCTTTTTTGCCGTGAACGCCAAGTCGGCGTTGAAGTTGGGGCAAGTACGTGGCGTGGCCCTGCTAGCGGCCGCTTGCCAGGGGCTTCCGGTGGCAGAGTATGCGCCGCTGAAGATCAAGTCCAGCGTGGTGGGCTACGGGTTGGCGAAAAAGGAACAGGTTCAGTTCATGGTGGCGCGTCTCCTCGAACTGGAGGAAGTGCCGCAGTCTGAAGACGCAGCCGACGCTCTGGCCATCGCCATCTGCCACATTCACATCGCCCAGACGCTTGAATTGCAGGGGGCGGGCAGATGAGGGCCGGCAGACCGGCAGGGGAACGACAGCCGAGCGAGGACACCCTTCGTGGTATCGCGCCCTCCGCGGAAATACGCACTGATGTTACTGGACGTATGTGTGCGCCAAGAGCCGTAGTACCCGCGAGAACGAGTCTCTTCGCTGCCTTCCTGGCCGCAGCGGCACTGGCTGTGGTTGCATTTGGCTTGCCTGCGCAGGGCGCGGCTGGTCCAGTTGTTTCAATCGAATTCTCCGATCCCGGTCTGTCCCCCCAACATTGGACGCTGATTCTGCATGCAGACGGAAGTGGGCATTTTCGCTCGCAGAGGGGCGATGTGCCGCCGAGCAGCCTGCAGACCATTGATGCGCCCGATGTGGACCGCGACATCCGCTTGAGCGCGCAGTTTGCCGACCGCGTCTTTCAAACGGCGCGGCGTCACAAATTGTTCAATAGTGCGTGCGAGAGCCACATGAAGGTAGCTTTTCAGGGGTGGAAAAAGCTGAGCTATGCCGGCCCCGAGGGGCAAGGCGCCTGTGAGTTCAACTACTCCAAGGACAAGGACATCCAGGCGCTGGGTGATTCGCTGGTCGCGGTTTCCAGCACCATCCTGGAGGGAGCGCGGTTGGAGACTCTGCTGCAGCACGACCGTCTCGGTCTCGACAAGGAGATGGAGTATCTGGTTGAGGCTTCGGGAGACGGACGGGTGCAGCAGATTTGCGTCATTCGGGAAACCCTGGAAAGACTGGCGCAGGATCAGGACGTGATGGAGCGGGTGAGGAAGCGGGCCAGGGGGCTGCTGGCCAGGGTGGAAGAATAATTCGCCTCCAAGTTGCTCTTGGGCGCGACTTTCCATCCTGGGGGCGTGTCTTAAGAAGGGTGGGTGATTGCGGAGGCGAGAAGGCTTACGCAATTCGCAAAGGCAATTGGAGTGAAAGGCGCGGCGCCATGAATCGCGATGGATGGGGTGGAATTCGACAGGGCGCATGGATTGCAGCCTTGGGTACGCTCATCGTTGGGACGACATTGCTGGCCCCGAATCTGCGGGCAGATGAAAGCAAGCCTGCGGGGCGTGCGGTCCGGTTAAGCAGTGTCGAGGGTCAGGTGCGTATCGCGCAGGACAACCAACTGCTGGCCGATCCCGCGCTCAACAATACGCCGCTGTTTGAAGGGACGCAGGTGTTGACTTCGGATGACGGTCGAGCCGAGCTGCAGTTTGAAGACGGCAGCGTGGTCAGGATTTCGCCCAATAGTTCGGTCCGTCTGGCGGTCCTCCGTGGCCAAGGCGCGACGAGCGATACAGAGATTGTGCTCGAGGGCGGGCTGGGCTACTTTGAGCTGCAAGGCGAGGGATCGGCCAAGCCCATTCGGGTGCGCTTTGGCGATGCATTGGCGACAGCGGCGGGCTTTAGCGTGCTGCGCATCAATTTGGACTCGCCTCCGGGCGAGCTTGCAGTTTTCTCCGGCAATGCCCATGTGGAACGCGGCACCGCCATGATGCTCGACCTCCACGGAGGCGAGAGCATGACGTTTGACGGCCGTGACCCTAACCACTACAACCTGGCCGAATCGATCGAGCCGGATTCGTGGGACGCATGGAATGCGGATCGCGACCAGGTCCTGACGGCTGCGGCAGCTACGCGCACGGGCGCGGAGAACAACCTGGCAGACAGCAACAACCCTGCGTGGAACGACCTGGACGCCAACGGCAACTGGTATAACGTGCCGGGGCAGGGCTACGTCTGGTCGCCGAATGAGGCCGCGGATCAGGGATGGGACCCATACGGCAATGGCAACTGGATGTGGGGGCCGCAATCCGGTTACATGTGGATCTCCGGCGAGCCGTGGGGATACATGCCCTACCAATGCGGAGCGTGGAACTACTTCAACGATTTTGGCTGGGGATGGGCGCCGGGGATGTGCCAGCCCTGGTGGGGCGGTGGCGGGTGGTACTCCAATATCGGCTATGCGCCCGGCTGGTATCGTCTTCCGCGCCGGCCGCATCCGGGACCGCGCGGCCCCATTGGCCGGCCAATTCATGGGCCAGTCCATGGGCTGCAGCCCGTGGCGCACCCAATTCTTCCGGTGAACCGCCATCCGCAGAATGGGATCGCGCCGCTCCCGGGACGAAACAGGAATACCCCGGTCACGATTGCCGGGCATGTAGTGCAACCGCTGCGCCCAACGACGCAGCGTCCCCAATATGATCATCAGGCTACCGGGTATATGAACCGGCCCCAGCCCGGCTATCAGGGAGCAAGGGCGCCAGGCGCACCTGCCAACGCTCCCGTATCTCCTGTATTTGGCGGCAACCGGCCGGGCAATGCACCTGTGGCCCGACCCTCTCCTGGCAGTGTGGGCCAACGTCCGATTGCACCGCCGGCCGGCCGACCCTCGCCGAGTGGATCCTCCCCGAGCCACGTATCGGGCGGCGGTTCCGCCCCAAGCCATGTATCGAGCGGTGGCGGAGGGGGCGGTGGCGCATCCCACAGTAGTGGCGGCGGTGGCGGCGGACACCACTAAGATCAAACCGGGTCGGAAGAAGATGGGGCTGCGTCGCCAGGCGATGTGGCCCCTTTCGTTTGCAGACAACGCCAAAGGGCGGCAAACGTTTCGATAGACAAGGCCTCGCCGCGCGCCTGAGGATCGACGCCAGCCTGAGCAAGGGCGGCGGCAACAGTGGAGGGCGCAATTGCCGCGGCACGAAGGTTGTTGGCCAAGGTCTTGCGTTTCTGCGCAAAGCACTGGCGCACGAAGCGAAGAAAGCCAATTTCCTCAACTTCGAGTTCCTGAAAGCGCGGAGCAAACCGCCAGCGGAAGACGGTGGAGTGCACGTCGGGCGGCGGCGAGAAGGACGAAGGCGGAAGGGTGAACAGTTTTTCAGCGGGCCCGTACATCTGCACGGTAATCGAAAGCAGGCCGTAGTCGCGCGAGCCGGGCTTGGCAGTGACCCGGTCGGCCACTTCGCGCTGCACCATGAGAACGGCGCGGTCCAGGGATGCATGGCTGGCGGCCAGCTTCAGCAGGATCGGCGACGTGATTCCGTAAGGGAGATTGCCGGCCACCGGCAGTCTTTCGCCGGCAGCGACGGAGGCGGCCGCGAAGTCGAAGGTCAGAGCATCCTGCAAAAGAACGGTTACGCGGCCTGAAGGCTCGGGTGGATATTCCGTGCGCAGGATCGCGGCGAGTTCCGCGTCCAGTTCGACGGCCAGTACGTGGGCGGCGCGAGCGGCCAGGGCTCCGGTGATGGCGCCGCGTCCGGGGCCGATTTCGACCACGGTGCGGCCGGTGAGGTCTCCGAGTGAGGAAGCGATGCGCTCCACGGCGTTTGGATCGTCGAGAAAATTTTGTCCGAGCTTGGGTTTGATGAGCATGGGCTGTTTCGATGGTAGACGAAGCCGGATGGTTGGCGCAGGAACGCGGACTCACGGGCCCTTCACAAATCGATTGATCCGACCCTTAAGGAGTGCTGTGCCTTCCCGCCCATTTCGCGTTAAAACCTGCGAAATGGATGGGGCACGGGGCTTCTATTTGGGGCGAATCAAGTAGAAAGCGAGGAGTCGGCTGTCAGTTCGGCGACAATTCTCTGCACCGCTTCTTCCGCGGCTTTGGTGGCCGTCGGGGACAGTTCCATCGAGATGTGCTGATTGGGATCGATGGTGATGGCGTAGAGGACGACGTCGGGACCACCGCCCTGCATGTAAAACACGTCCAGCAGGTCTTTGACGCCGATGTCGTGGGCCGTGAGCGTGGGCGGATAGTCGTGCGAGAAGCGCGGGGTGGTGCGGGTGACGGTTCCTTCGGGATTTCCATCGGCTGCCGCGTCGATCAGGATTACGCGTGCAGCGCTCTGCAGCGGCTCGAGCAGTATGAATCCGCCCGTGCCGCCATCGAGACATTCCACCGCGCCGGGCAGAGGGTGCACGGCCAGATGCTTTTCAACGGCTCGCACTACATGGACGCCGACACCCTCATCGCCCATGATGATGTTGCCCAGGCCCAGCACCAGTGTTTTGTTTTCGATCTGAACTTCGGTGCTATTTGTCACTCTTCTCCCGCTCGAACTTCCATCCGCCGATGATCGAGGATACAGTGCCACGGCCCTCGATGTAGTCGTGATAGAAGGCAAGATAAATGTGAACCACCATGAAGGTGACAAAGAACCACAGGAACAGGTGGTGCCAGAAGCGCACACCGAATTCGCCACCCATCAACGGCACGATCCAGACGAACATGTGCGGAAGCCACGAGTTGCTCATGCTGGAGTAAAGCGCAAAGCCGGTGATGGTCTGGAAGACGAATGCCAGGAAGGTGAAGAAGTAAATTAGGCCGGCCAAAGAGTTGTGTCCGGTGGAGATTGGCCCGTGAAGCTGGGTTTCCAGTACGTCGGCCTTGATGACGTCGACGATCTCTTGGCGCTGCCATTTCTGGAACGGAAAGAAGGCATTCCAGTGCGCGTACTTGTTGCCGACGAAGCCCCAGTAGAGCCGCGCCATGAAGTTGAAGACGTAGACGAACGCGCAGAGGAAGTGGATGAACCGCACCCACCCGAACCAGTATTGCTGGTAGGCCTCCGCTGCATAAAACGCGCGGATGGGGGCGCCGATCAGGTAGCCGGTGATGCACAGCAGCACCAGCGCCACTGCGTTGATCCAATGGTAGACGCGCACTGGCAGTTCCCACACGTAGATGCGCCGGTATTCGACCGGATGTTCGGGAGCCGCAGGCGAACTGTTGCCTTTGACGATGACTGGAGCACTCATGGGCATCACTCGAAAGAAACCTGGGATATGTGCCGGCCCTGCGGGTCGTACAGATGCACGGCGCAGGCGAGGCACGGGTCAAAGGAATGGATGGTGCGCAGAATCTCGACCGGCTGCTCGATGTTCGCCACCGGCGTGCCGATGAGAGCCTCCTCGAAGGATGAGCGCAGCCCTTTGACGTCACGCGGAGAGCCATTCCAGGTTGTCGGCACCACGAGCTGATAGTTGTCGATTTTGCCGTCGTGGATCTTGATCCAGTGCGCCAATGCGCCGCGTGGCGCCTCGGCCAGGCCAACTCCCTGGGCATCCATGGGCCACGATTTCGGCTCCCAGCGTTCGCCGTTGAAGGTGGACGTTTCGCGAGTCTTCACGCGCTCCATTAGCTCGGCGTAGAACTCTTTGAGCCAGGTCATTGCCAAGGCTGCATCCAGGCCGCGGGCGGCTGTGCGGCCCAGCGTCGAGAAGAGCGCGGCGACGGGTACGTTGAGCTTGCCGAGCGTGTCTTTGACCAGTTCCTGCACATCGGTGCGGCCGGAGGCATAGGCGACCACCAATCGCGCCAGCGGCCCGACTTCCATCGGGTTTTCTTTCCAGCGCGGAGTTTTGAGGAACGAATATTTCTGGTATCCCTCAAGGGTCTCGAAAGGCGGCTTGGGCCCGGTGTAGTTGAGCTTTGTTTCGCCCGCCCAGGGATGGATGCCTTCCTTGTCGCCGCCATCGTAGCTGTACCAGGACGAGGCGATGTATTCCTTGATCTCCTGCGAATCGCGGGGATTGACCGGATACACGCGGCTGAGGTCGCGATTGAGCACTACACCGCGCGGATACTTGAAGGACTCCGGCTTACCGTAGCCCTGAGTGGGGTATTCGCCATAGCTGAGATAGTTCTTCAACCCGCCGCCCCAACTGGCCCAATCCTTATAGAACGATGCGACGGTGAGCAGGTCGGGAATGTATACCTGATTGACGAACTCGTCGGCCTGGCTGATGAGGCGGCCGACCAGGTTGAGCCGCTCGGAGTTGATGGCAGCCACTTCATCGGCGTCGATGGAGCAGGGAACGCCGCCGACCAGAAAATTCGGGTGCGGGTTCTTGCCGCCGAACACCGCGTGAATCTTGACGACTTCCTTCTGCCATTCCAGAGCGTCGAGATAATGAGCCACGCCGATGAGATTGACCTCGGGCGGCAGCTTGTACGCCGGGTGGCCCCAATAGCCGTTGGCGAAGATGCCCAGGCCGCTGACGGCAAAGGACTTGATCTTGTCCTGCACCTCGGAGAAATAGGCAGGGGTGTTCTTGTCCCACTTGGAGTACGACTGCGCCAACTCGGCGGCCTTCTTGGGGTCGGCCTTGAGGGCGTTCACGATATCGACCCAATCCAGCGCGTGCAGATGATAGAAGTGCACCACGTGGTCGTGGACGTAGAGTGTGGACAACATGATGTTGCGAATCAGTTCTGCCGTCGGCGGGACGGCGACTCCGATGGCTTCTTCGACGGCGCGAACGCTGGCAATGGCGTGGACGCTGGTGCAAACGCCGCAAACGCGCTCCGTGATGGCCCAGGCGTCGCGTGGATCGCGGCCGATGAGGATTTTCTCCAGGCCGCGCACCATGGTGCCGGCGCTGAAGGCGTCGGTGATGACGCCGTTTTCAACCACTGCCTCAATGCGCAGATGGCCTTCAATGCGAGTTACGGGATCGACGACGATTCGTGTCATGGCGCGCTACGACTCCTTCTGATCTTCGGCGTGGACTTCCGCAATCACGCTCCGCTTGCGTATGTTGGTGACCACGGCGTGGGCCGCAACACCAGCCACCGTGGCGATGCCGACAACTTTGCCCACCGTGTCGGCCGTGCTTTCGATGCCGAAGCCGGGGAAGGCGGCCAAATGCTGATAGAACGGGCCGTTGTCCCAGAATCCCTCTTCACTGCAGCCGATGCATCCGTGCCCGGACTGGATGGGGTAGCTGGTGCCCTCGTTCCACTTGACCACCGAGCAGGCGTTGTAGGTGACCGGGCCGCGGCAGCCCATCTTGTAAAGGCAATAGCCCTTGCGCGCGTTCTCGTCGTCAAAGGACTCGACGAAAAGGCCGGCATCGTAGTTGGCGCGGCGATAGCAGGTGTCGTGAACGCGGCGTCCATAAAACTCTTTGGGCCGGCCCTGCGAGTCGAGCGCCGGAATCTGACCGAGAACCAAAAGATGCGTCACCACGGCCATCATCACGTCGGCGATCGGCGGGCAACCGGGAACATTGATGACCGGCTTGTCGATGAGCTTGTGGATCGGCGTGGCGCCGGTGGGGTTGGGCTTGGCTGCCTGCACGCAGCCATTGGAGGCGCAACTGCCCCAGGCCACCACAGCAGCCGCATCCTTGGCGACGGTTTGCAGAATGGACTCAGCCGTCTTGCCGCCGATCATGCAATAGACGCCGTTGGCGCCCGTGGGTACCGCGCCTTCGACCAGCACGATGTATTTGCCCTTGTTGTTCTGGATGGTGTCGTTGAGGCTCTTCTCTGCCTGGAAGCCGGAGGCGGCCATCAGGGTCTCGCTGTAGTTGAGCGACATCACGTCCAGCAGCGCATCGACAACGATGGGGTGGGAGGCGCGCAGGAAGGACTCGCTGCAGCAGGTGCACTCCTGAAAGTGCATCCATATGACGGCCGGTTTCTCCTTCTTCTCGAAGGCTGAGACCACTTGGGCCATGCCGGTTTGACCGAACCCGGCCACGGTTGCGGCTGCAGCGCAGAATTGAAGAAAATCTCTGCGGTTGTAGCCCTTTTTTTGCATCGAATTCCAAATTGAAAGACCCATGCTAACCTCGCTCACTGTGCAGGCACCAGAGAACCAGAGGCGGTTGAGCAATCGCTCTAATTGGCCGCCGAAGGTTCAATCGTGGATGGTGCGAAGGTACTCAGCGAACAAAGAGGCCGCTGTGATCTGCATCACTTGGTCGTGATTGGGATTTTGGGGGCACAGGCAGCAGCGGAGGAAACGCAATGGATCGACGGAGCCTAAGGACAGAGGGCGCTTCGATTTGGGGAACCAGCCTACTGACTGGGGAGTGGGCGGAAAAAGCTGCTGACGGGTGGTCAGCAGCTCATGGATGCGGAATTTCGAGGGCTCCGGTCAGGGAAGTAACTCGCTCGACGTTGTGGCTGCGGCACCAGGATTCGAGGCCATTCGTGATGCGCTCGACGGCGCGGGGGTCGGCGTAACTGGCGGTACCCACCTGGACGGCGGTGGCGCCGGCGAGGAGGAACTCAACAGCATCTTCGGCGGTGACGATGCCGCCCATCCCGAGAATGGGGATGGTGACGGCGTGCGCGGCCTCATAGACCATGCGCAGGGCGATGGGCTTGATGGCCGGTCCGGACAGGCCGCCGGTGACGTTGGAGAGGCGTGGACGGCGAGTCTCCGTGTCGATGGAGAGGGCAAGAAAAGTGTTGACCAGACTGATGGCGTCGGCGCCGGCTGCTGCGGCGATCTTGGCCATGTGGCCGATGGAGGTGACGTTGGGCGAGAGCTTGACGAAAAGCGGTTTGGCAGTGGCGCTGCGAGCGCGGCTGACCAGGTATTCGAGCGATCCGGGATCCGCGCCAAACGCCATTCCGCCCGCCTGGACGTTGGGGCAGGAGACATTCAACTCGTACGCGGCGATGCCTTCGGCCTGGTTGAGGCGATTGATGACGCCGATATAATCGCCCACCGTATGTCCGAAGACGTTGACGATCACATTGCAGCGCGGATATTTGCGGAGCTCGGGGAGCTTGCGGGTGACGAAATCTTCCACGCCGACGTTCTGCAAGCCGATGGCGTTCAACATGCCGGAAGCTGTCTGAATGATGCGCGGCGCCGGATTGCCGGCCATGGGAGTCAGGGAGATGCCCTTGGTGACGAATCCACCGATCCGCTCCAGCGAGACGATCTCTTCAAACTCAATGCCGTAACCAAAGGTGCCGCTGGCGGCGATCACCGGGCTGGACAGCTCCAGGCCGGCCAGGGACACTTTCATATCGGGTTTCACGCGCAGTCTTCCTTGACGATGGAATTTATTGCTGTTTTGTGGGTGAGTGGCCGGTCTTGAGCGCTTCAGTGAGCACGCGTCCAACCGCTGCCGATGGCTGATTGATGCCGGCAAGCGAGGCCAGAGTGGCCGCCAGATCGACCGGCGCTACACGCTCATGATACGCGCCCGACAGAAACGGCGCACCATAAAAGGCCAGCGGCACATGCCGGTCATAGGACCAGGGGCTGAAGTGGGTCGTCGCGGTGAGGGAGTGCAGGTTCTGCATCTGGTAGGGCCCCAGCATGAGCATCACATACCAGTTGCCGTGATCGAAGGCGCTGTGGGCCAGCAGGCGGCCCAGCTCGCTGGGAGGCAACGGGCCGCGGGTCAATTCGAGACGCGTGTAGACCCCGGCAACTGTGGGCGTGGGCGGCAGGCGGTGGTCCGATGGCAGGGCGGCGGCGGAGGGCGGCGCGAGCTGCGCCAGGGCTTGCGGCAGCAACTCCGCGGCAGCGTCCTCGGCGGTTCTCTCGTCGATATGCGCCTGCTCAAAGACGCGGCGATCCAGGGTCAGGTAAGGCAGATCGCCTGAGGCCAGGAGATAGTTCTTGGTTTCCTGCGGAGAGAAGCGTGCATTGAGCAGCAGATTGAGCCGCGCACGCAGGGCTGCAAAGTCCGGCGTCGCGGCGTCGATGCCCAGTTGGGCCGCCTGCGCGGGAACGGCAGCCACGCCGTGGTCGGCAGAAAGTGTGATCCACACATTCTGGAGGCCGATGGTCTTGTCGAGCCAGGAAAAGAAGCTGTCCAGATCGCGGTCCAGGCCGAGAATCATCTGGTGCTCTTCTTCGGAGTCGGGCCCCTTGGCGTGTCCGATCAAATCGTTGGCCGAGAGTGAGAGGGTGACGAGGTCAGTAACCGGACCGCGACCCAACCGCTCACCGTCAATCAGAGCGCGGGCAAAGTCGAGTTCATAGCGGTTGGCGGCCGGGGTGTTTTCGACCAGTTCGTGGAAGTGGGAGACGCCTTCGACGTGGGCCTCATGCGCGGCTTCGGCGATGCGCCCGCCGGTATTGAATGCCTCCGCCCACTGCGGCAGCGCCGCCATGTAGTAGGTGGACGTGACGAACCGGCCGCTGGCATCGTCTGTCCAGAAAGCGCCGTTGGCCGCCTGACCAGCGGGGAGGATGGCCGCGCGGTCCTTGAGAGAGACGCCATAGACCCGAGCGCGGCCCTGGGTGGCGAGCCGCAGTTCGTCGCCGAAAGTGGTGGCGCGAAGGTTGCGCGGAGAGGCGCCGATCACGAACGTCGGCGCATCGGCAGGAGCGCCGGGACGATTGGCAGGAAGGGAACTGGCGGGCAGGCCGACCAAGCGGTAGCGCTCGTCCTCGACCGAAGAGACGCGGTGCTCGTAGGAGCGCGAGGCGTCCCACCATTCGTTGGATTCGATGCCGTGGCCGTCGGTATAAGCGCCGGTGCCGAGGGTGGCGTGGCCAGGCGCGGTCTTGGTGTTGGCGTAGTCGTAGTAGCAATCGGTGAACCACGCGCCTTCGTCGGTAAACAGGCGGAATCCGCGACCCTTGAGCTCGGTGCGATAGCGCTCGACGTAGTCGCCGCGGAACTGGTCGATGACGACAATCACGATCAGTTTGGGGCGGCCGACATAGGCTTGGGCCGTGGAACATGCGGGCACAGAGAACAGAATCAGCAGAGCGACAAGAGAAGAAACCAAGGCAGACGCAGAGCGCGTGAACGATTGCATGTATGGATTGTAAATAGAGAAGGTTACAGTTTGGGTTACGGAGGCCTGTGAGGAGAGTTGAGCGCGGAAACAGCGAGGGCGGCTTCGCATGGAAGCCGCCCTCGCTGGTCGGGATGAAAAAACTTAGGCGGTGACCGGCTCGGTCGCGTTGAGCTTGACGGGTGTGAGCCAGCCGAAGCGGTCGGGCCGGAGGCCGTTGGCGATGCCGAAGAATTCATCGGCGAGCTTCTTGGTGATTTCGCCGGGCTTTCCGTCACCAATGACGATGCGATCAATGGAGCGGATGGGCGAAACCTCGGCGGCGGTGCCGGTGAAGAAGACTTCGTCGGCGATATAGAGCAACTCGCGAGGCAGGGCCTGTTCGCTGACTGTCAGCCCCAAGTGGCGGGCGATGGTGAGCACGCTGTCGCGGGTGATGCCGGAGAGCGCCGAGTTGGCCAGGGGCGGCGTATAGAGAACGCCATTGCGGACGACGAAGACATTCTCGCCGGAGCCTTCGCTGACCAGTCCGTTGACGTCGAGACCGATTCCTTCAGCGTACCCGTTGACCTCGGCCTCCATGTGGATGAGTTGCGAATTCATGTAATTCGCGCCGGCCTTGGCGAGAGCGGGCATGGTGTTCGGCGCCAGGCGGTTCCAGCTGGAGATGCAGACGTCCGCCCCGCTGTTGCCTGCAATGTATTTACCCCAGGGGAAGTTGGCGATGTAGACCTCAATGGGAGAACCCTTGGGGTTGACTCCGATTTCGCCGTATCCGCGCAGGGCGATGGGCCGGATATAGCAAGGGGCGACGCCATTGGCCTCCACCACATCCACCACGGCGGCGCACAGTTCGTCGAGAGTGAAAGGCAGGTCCATGCGGTAGATTTTGGCCGAGTCGAGCAGCCGCTGCATGTGTTCCGGCAGGCGGAAGATGGCCGAACCTTGCGGCTGCTTGTAGCAGCGAATCCCCTCGAAGACGCTGGAGCCATAGTGGACGACATGGCTCATGACGTGGATGTTGGCCTGTTCCCAGGGGATGAGTTTGCCGTTGTGCCAGATTTTGGAAGTGATTTGGATAGGCATGGGGGTGAAAGTGCTCCTTGGTTGCGCCTGTTGCGAATACTGATCAGGGTACCGCGATTGAGGGGAGACTGTCACGGAATGGATGCGGGAATGACGCAAAGATTGTCGCGAGGGCGTCAGTCGTGGGCGGAGACAGGCCGGAAACCTGCTCGATTGCTGCGTGGCTTGTAAGTGCTACAACGGAATTAGCTTAAGGGCCAGGAAACTTGGTAAGTTGGGGCAGATTTCGGTTATGCTGATTGAACTCGGCGGCGTGACGATGTTGGAGCGGACTCTTCGCCGCGAGTAGATGTTCGCAGGGGCTTTTCAAGGATTGCCTTTGGCGCCCAATGTAGGACCTCAGGGAGGGATCACGAATGCGGATTTCCGACGGGTTTTTGACTGCGGCGATTTTCTTTTTGTCCTCCGTGGCCGGTGCAGGACAAGCGGCGGTCAACACGCCGACCCAAACGGCGCCGAAGGCGTCCGCAGGGCAGCCTGGGCCGATCCCTCCGATTGCTGCATCCGGGCTGCTTCAGCCCGCTCTCACCACCGTGCAGCAGACAGTCACTACGCTGCGGCTGGATAAATGGAAGCGGGGCACGGTTCGCGACGAGACGGGCGAAAACATCAATGCCATACTGCGCGATGTGCAGGTGACACTGCCGCCGCTGCTGGGCGCGGCCGATGCGGCCCAGGGAACCGTGAGCAGTGTGCTGCCGGTCTCCCGCAATATCAACTCACTGTATGACGTGCTGCTGCGGGTCGTCGAGGCAGCGCGCGTCTCGGCGCCGGCGGACGAGATCGTTCAACTGCAGCAAGCCCTGATCAACCTTGGGGGTGCGCGCCGCATACTGGACGACCGTTTGCAAGAGGCGGTCGCAGCGCAGGAAAAGCAGATTGTCGAACTGCGCGGCACGGTGAAGGTGCAAGCGGCCATCAAATGTCCGGCTCCGCCTGCAACGCCTGCCTGCGCAACGCCCACCCCGCCGCGCAAGGCCAGAAAGAAGCCTGCGACGCCTGCAAAACCAGCGCAGGCGCCCGCCGCCCCGGCCACAACGACGCCCAAGAACTGACCGTAAGGATCGGCCCGCATCGAGTGTGCTAAGGTTCAACGGTGAAAGATGGGGAGCAAGTGAAAGTCGCGGCGAGTAAGAGGGAACGCCTCTTGCCGGGGCTCAGGGTTGGCGAAGGGTTCACTCGGCACCCGTTCGACGAAGAATTCGGCGTGCGAACCAGCGGCCTTGTGGCTGGGCGGAACCTGAAGAGCGGGCATCGCCACGACCGGCATAACACCGCTTACTACGGAGTTGCGCCTTCGGTGTTCGAGGCGCTGATGAAGCGCTGGCAGAGAAGCAAGCCGACTGCACGCGTGGAAGAGTTCACCTTTATCGATGTGGGCGCCGGCATGGGACGTGCGATGCTGCTGGCCGCCCGCATGCCCTTTCACACGGTGGTGGGTGTGGAACTGAATGCCGCCCTGGCTCGCATTGCACGGCGCAACCTCACCGTCTGGCAGCAGGAAGGGCGCGCGCTGGCGCCGATGCAGATTGTCGGGGGGGATGCGGTGGAGTTTCCGCTGCCGGAGGGGCGTTGCCTGGCGTTCCTGTTCAATCCGTTTGGCGCGCCGGTGATGCGGCGGCTGCTCGCGGCTTGGCGCAAGAGCCTGGCGGAGCGCCCCGGGCAACTCGACCTGCTGTATGTGAACAACGAACAGGAAGGCGAACTGGAGCGGCAGCCGGGTTTTGTGCGGCTGTTTCAGGGGCAGGTGCGCCGGTCGCGCGCGGACGCCATTGCGGACCACAAGATTCTGGCCAACCAGCCGGACGGGGAGTACGCATCGGCGAATTATGAGGATTGTTCGATGTGGCGCTGGGGCAGCGAGCATGGCTAGCGAATTCGTGGAACCGCGGGATTGCGAACGGATCGTGTTGAACCGTGCGGTTTTCAAAGAACATTTGACGAGATAGGCACGCAGGGAGAAAGCTGTTACGAGGGTAGCCGGCAGAGTCCTTTGCCACGGCACATGACGTCAGACATTCCGGTCCCCGTGAGCAGGCAATCCGCTGGCATTCACGGACCTTTGGAAGCAAAAGCATGGGAAACTAGCACCCGCTGGAGCACGACTTTGAAAGAACCGCATCTGATCCTGGGAATCGGCGAACTGCTTTGGGATTTGCTGCCGGAGGGGCCGCAACTGGGCGGCGCGCCGGCCAACTTCTCCGTGATGGCTGGGCGGCTGGGCAACCACGCCGTGGCTCTGAGTCGCATTGGGCGGGACGATCTGGGCCGCAAGGCGGTGGAATTGCTGAACCCGCAGCCGGTGGATGCGAGTTTCCTGCAAGTGGACCCGGCGCATGAAACGGGCAAGGTGACGGTGGCATTTGTGGGCGGGCAGCCGCACTACACAATTCACCAGCCGGCAGCATGGGACTTCATGGAGCTTTCCGACGAGTGGGTGCAATTGGCCGAGAGGGCGGACGCCATCTGCTTTGGATCGCTGGCCCAGCGCGGAGCCGAATCAAGGCAGACCATCCAGACGCTCGCGGCGCAGACCTCGTCTTCCTGCGTGCGGGTGTTCGACGTGAACCTGCGCACGCCGTTCTACTCGAGCGAGGTGATTCAGGAGTCGCTGGAGTTGGCCACGGTGATGAAGATGAACGACGCCGAGGTGCCGCAGGTCCTGGCTCTGCTGGGACTGCCGGGCTTTGAGCCGGAAGCGCCGGGCCATTTGCGCCTGGGTGCCGAGCGCATGCTTGAAGAGTTTCCTTCGCTGGAGATGGTGGCCGTGACGCGCGGCGGGCACGGCAGCCTGCTGGTGAAGCGCGAGGAGTGGCACGAGCACCCCGGCGTTCCAGTCAGCGTGGCCGACACCATCGGCGCGGGCGATGCGTTCACGGCAGCCATGACCCACTACTTGCTGCGCGGGGCGGATCTGGCCGCGT
>Ga0224529_1000106_pt1 | contig 61645 bp, 60 predicted proteins | sample CBST50metaG_FD_179893 | JGI IMG/M metagenome (GOLD analysis project Ga0224529, IMG submission 179893) | Peat soil microbial communities from Stordalen Mire, Sweden - C.B.S.T50 | ecosystem: Environmental > Terrestrial > Soil > Wetlands > Peat | place: Sweden: Norrbotten County, Stordalen Mire...
TTACATCCAGTTTTTGATCGTATGAGGGAATCAGCCATGAATCAGGAGATCGGAGAGCCGATGGAACAGCCCGACAATGAAGCCGCGGAGATGCGCATTCAGTATCACGAAGAAAGCCCGCGCGGCGCTTGCATCAAGGTCATTGGCGTGGGCGGCGGCGGCGGCAATGCCGTCAATCGCATGATTCAGGCCCGCATGGAGGGCGTGGAATTCATCGCCGCCAACACCGACGTGCAGGCGCTCAAGGCCTCGCACGCCCCGGTCAAGCTGCAACTGGGCGTCCGGCTCACCTCCGGGCTGGGCGCGGGGGCCAACCCGGACGTGGGCCGCCGCGCGGCTCTCGAAGATTCCGAAAAGATCATCGAGGCCCTCGAAGGCGCGGACATGATCTTCGTCACCGCCGGCTTGGGCGGCGGCACCGGCACCGGCGCCGCGCCGGTCATCGCCTCGCTGGCCAGCGAGATGGGCATTCTGACGGTGGCCGTGGTCACCTGCCCTTTCAGCTTCGAGGGCAAGCGCCGCCAACAGCAGGCCGAGCACGGCCTGGAGGAGCTGATCGAGAGCGTGGACACGATGATCGTGATCCCCAACGAGAAGCTGCTGGCGGTGGCCAAGGACGCCGGCTTCTTTGAGAGCTTCCGCATTGCCGACGACGTGCTGCGCCAGGGCGTGCAGGGCATCAGCGACATCATCGCCATTCCCGGCATCATCAACCGCGACTTTGCTGACGTGAAAACCACCATGGCCGGCATGGGCCACGCCGTAATGGGCACGGCTGTGCGCTCGGGCGAAAACCGCGCCGTCGAAGCCGCGCAGGCGGCCATGGCATCGCCCTTGCTTGAGGCGGGCGCAATCGACGGCGCGCGCGGCATTCTCATCAATATCACCGGCTCCAGTTCGCTCAAGCTCTCCGAGGTCAACGCGGCTTCGACGCTGATCCAGTCCGCCGCCCACGAGGACGCCAACATCATCTTCGGCGCGGTGCTGGACGAGAAAATGGGCGAAGAGGTCAAGATTACCGTGATCGCCACCGGCTTCCGCGACCAGTCGCCGGAGCGGCGCGCGCGTATGTTGAGCGTGGAGCAGGACACCGTGGTTTCGGTTCCCTCGGACGCCGCGCCCGTGGCTTCGGTTCCCATCGTCGCCTCTGGGAGCTGGCTTCCCGAGCCGGTTTCCGTACCGGAGGCCACGCCCGAAAGCGAACCGGCTCCCGCGCCGCCGCGCTTTCTTTCGCAGGACGAGGACGAAGAAGAGCGGTTTCAGCCAGAACGTGCGGCGGAACCGGAGCGCTTCCCTGCCCCGCTGCCTGCCGTGGACTCCACACCCGATCCAGTTCCAAATCCAAGCTATGATGCGGCTCCGCCCGTACCGACGGTCGAGATTGAGGCGCCGGAGGCTATCGCGGCGGCTCCCGAACCGGCCCAGCCGAAGTTTGCCGAACTGGCCGAGGAGCCGGCCTACACTCCGCTGCCCAGAGATTATCCACTGGAATATACCGGCGGCCCGGCGGCGGCGGACGAAGACCGCGGTCCAATCGCGCCGTCCCCCTTCCGCGAGACCACGGAAGACGAGCCGCGCGATTTGGACAAACCGGCCTTCCTTCGCCGGCTGGGGTTTTAGGAGGGCGCGAACCATTTATTTTGCAATAGCCCAGGAGCGCTGTATCAAACGAATCGCGTTCGCAGTATGATTGGTGCAGCCCTCCCATCCAAGTGGTTCTGAAGAAAGCGCCCGAAGCGGCATCTGGCAGATCAGATGTTCTTGAAGGCGGCAGCAGGCCAGGCCGGTGTACCTGGATTCTGAATAAGAATTGGCTCTCTCCGCATCAGATAGATGTAAGAAATGTGCAGAGCGCCGATAAGATTGGCATACCAGTTGCATTCGTACTCAGTAAGCGCAAGATCAAGGCTTTTTCATAAGCAAAGCCTAATTTTGCAGGTAACTGGCAGAATGCAGAGTCTGGGAAGCCACTCTTCGCATGGCATCAAACGCTCGCCTTTGAGAGAAGACGCGCGGCACGACACTCCGTTGGGAGAGAGGATGCTGGCAGCATGAGATTTTCCCGCTTTTGGTCCTTTGCTTTGGTTCTGACAGGATTCGGCATTAGCGCCGGATGCGCCGCGGCGCTGAATGCGCCGCACACGCTGCATCACGCGAGAACAGCCGAGGCCCGCCTGACCGAGCAGCCTCATCGCGCCGGCCATCATGCGGCGGCCACCGCCCGCGCTGGCGCAACGGATGCGGCGCCCAAGACGGCGACTGGCAGGGGCCGCGCCCGCTTGACCGCCAGAGGCCGGACCAGAGCCGGCGCGCGCCGCGCAGCCCTCACCACCCGCCGCCATCGCTCCAATGAGCACTTCACCGCCAGCTCTTTTGCCAACGGAGATATTTATGCCGGCGACATCACAGCCGGCGAGGATCCTGTGGTCCGCCAGGCAGCGCTTGACGCCATGGGCGACATGAACGGTACGGCCGTGGTGATCGATCCATCCAACGGACGCATTCTGGCCATGGTCAACCAAAAGCTGGCCCTTTCGCCGGGAGCGGAGCCTTGCTCCACCATCAAGCTGACCGTGGCCCTGGCGGCGCTCTCCGAGGGGCTGGTTACCAATCAGACCCCGGTCAAGCTGGCCGGTTTCCACATGAACATGACCGAGGCGCTGGCTCACAGCAACAACCTCTACTTCGAGGAGCTGGGCCGCGAGCTGGGCTTCGAGCGCGTGCGCCACTATGCCAATCAATTCGGACTGGGTGAGCTGGCTGGCTATCACATTGCCGGCGAACAGCTCGGCATTTATCCCGACCAGGAGCTGCCCGCCCGTGAAGGCGGTGTGGCCCGTATGTGCAGCTTCGGCCAGGGCGTTTCGCTCACCCCGCTGCAACTGGGCGCTTTTGTCGGAGCCATCGCCAATGGCGGAACGCTCTACTATTTGCAGCATCCAAACACCCAGGCGGAAGCCGCCGCGTTGCGGCCCAAGGTGAAGCGGACGCTGGAGATCGCCAAATACGTTCCCGAACTCGAGGACGGCATGGCCGGCGCGGTCGAGTACGGCACCGCGCGCCGCCTGCGCGCCAACTTCCATGAGCTGCCGGTCTTCGGCAAGACCGGAACCTGCTCGGACAAGGGCACCCGCTTCGGCTGGTTTGCCTCTTACTCCGACTCGCCCCAGGGCAGCCTGGTCACGGTCTTCTTCCTCGAAGGCGGACGGCCCACCTTCGGCCCCCGCGCCGCCGAACTAACCGGCGCGTTTTACAGGGCGCTCTGGGACCGCAACTGGTTTACATCCAGGGGCCAGCAGGACGCGGCTTACTTTCCCACATCTTCCTCTCGGCAGGCGCGGCCATAGACTGGCGTTTTCGAGCATTTTTCCTTTAGGTATAGAGTTTGGGTGCCCCACCCTCGCCGCGTATTTGTTTTTGCGGCTAGGGTGGGATGCCTCTACACCATCAGGAAAAATGCTCTAATAGCCTCACGAAACCAACAGAAAAGGCCGCCTTCGGGCGGCCTTTTCTACGTCTGCGCTTGGATGTTGATTGCGTGAAACAAATCCGCGTCGAAAATCATCTTATAAATAGAAGTCTTTCGCAGCCAAACAAAAGCCTGGACACTTACTGATGGCATTGCCGGAACACATTTTGCTGCTTTACGGACCGCTGCTGCTCTTTGCCTGGGTTCTGGTGGAGCAGCTTGGGATTCCACTGCCCGCCGCGCCGGTTCTCTTGGCCGCTGGCGCTCTTTCCGCCGAGCACGAGCTGAGCTTTGCCTTCGCCTTGCTGGCTGGCCTGGTCGCCTCGCTTGCTGCCGACAGCGCATGGTTCCTCATCGGACGCCGCTACGGAAGCCATGTGATGCGGATTCTCTGCAAGTTATCGCTGGAGCCGACGACCTGCGTCCACCGCACCGAGGACTCGATTGGCCGCCGCAGCGGCGTCGCGGTCCTGTTCGCCAAGTTTGTGCCCGGCCTCTCGACGCTGGCGCCGCCGGTGGCCGGGCAGAACGGAATGGCCTTTGGCAGCTTTCTGCTCTTCGACGGCCTCGGCGCTACGTTGTGGGTTGGTTCCCTGCTGCTGGCGGGCCGCTTCTTCGGCGATCTGCTCCAGCGCAATCCGCGGCTGCTGGACTGGGCGGGCGAGTTCTCCGGCGGCTTGCTGGCGCTGGGCATTCTCGGCTTTCTGGTGGCCCGCGTCGTCCGTCGCCGCATGATTCTGAAGCAGATGGCCGCGGCCCGTCTGGAGCCCGAGGAACTGAAGCGGTGGCTGGATGCTGGCGAAGACGTCTACATTGCGGATCTGCGCCACCCGCTGGAGCTGGATTCCTTCACGCTTCCCGGCGCGCACCTGATCTCTTCAAAAGCGCTAGCCGACCGTCACCAGGAGATACCGCGCGACCGCGACATCGTGGTCTTCTGCGACTGCCCGAACGAGGCCACCGCCGCCACAACCGCGATGACCCTGTACAAGCTGGGCATTGAGCGCGTGCGCCCGCTGCGCGGCGGCTTCGACGAGTGGCAGCGGCTGGGATTTCCACTGCAAGCTGTCGCGACAGTTTTACCAGAACCAGCAGAATCACTGTTGTGAAGGATTCTCTTGGATTTTGCTCCTTCTGGCATTTCCCTTCAAAGGGAACGAAGAGGACGATTCCAGATGGCCGCACTGCAAGCGCCTCACACTTAGAACTTATCCGTAAATAGGTAGCGCCGGCCTCCCGGCCGGCTGTAGCGTGGGTCTCCCGACCCACGCTCTGTCGCTCTGGAGCAGTAGAAATCCACTGGACACAGAACAATTCCACAAGAAATCCAGCTTCGGCCCGGCGAGGAAACAGAACGCCCCAGGTCCGGATTTCCGGACCTGGGGCAGCTACGAACCATCTGCGAGCGGATAGCGAGCGATTAGCCGCACCGCAGGCGCCTAGTCGATTTTGATCTTGCGCAGCAGACGGAAGTCACTGAGCATCTTGCCGGTGCCAAGCACAACCGAGGCCAGCGGATCGTCGGCCACCGAAACCGGCAGGCCGGTCTCTTCGCGGATGCGCTTGTCCAGATTCTTCAGCAAAGCGCCGCCGCCGGTCAGCACGATGCCGCGGTCGCTGATGTCGGCCGACAGCTCCGGCGGGGTGCGCTCCAGGGCCACGCGGATGGCGTTCATGATGACGGCGATACACTCGCCCAAAGCCTCACGTATTTCGCTGTCCTCGATGGCGATGCTCTTGGGAACGCCCTCGATCAGGTTGCGGCCCTTGATCTCCATCGTCAGCGGCTTTTCCAGCGGGTAGGCCGAGCCGATCTCGATCTTGATGTGCTCAGCGGTCCGCTCGCCGATCAGCAGGTTGTACTTGCGCTTCAGATAGTTGGTGATGGCCTCGTCCATCTGATTGCCGGCCATGCGCACGGAGCGCGAGTAGACAATGCCGCTGAGCGAGATGACCGCGATGTCGGTGGTGCCGCCGCCGATATCGACCACCATGTTGCCGCCCGGCTCGGTAATGGGCAGCCCGGCGCCGATGGCAGCCACCATGGCCTGCTCAACCAAAAAGACCTCGCTGGCCTTGGCGCGATAGGCCGAGTCCTCGACCGCGCGCTTTTCTACCTGCGTAATCTCAGAAGGCACGCCGATTACGATGCGCGGATGCACCAGCATCTTGCGGTTATGCGCCTTCTGGATAAAGTAGTTGAGCATCTTTTCGGTGACTTTGAAGTCGGCAATGACGCCGTCCTTCATCGGCTTGATGGCCACGATGTTGCCGGGCGTGCGGCCCAGCATATCCTTGGCCTCCTTGCCCACGGCTTCCACTTCGCCGGTGTTCTTGTTGATGGCCACGATGGAAGGCTCGTTGACGACGATGCCCTTGCCGGCCGCATAGACCAGCGTGTTGGCGGTGCCAAGATCGATGGCCAGGTCGCTGGAAAACATGCTGAAAAGCGAACGAAAAGCATGTGACCGCGAGGAGCGTGATGGATAACCGTTGTATGCCATTGGAAAACCAGTTCTACCTCAATCTATATTGTACGGCAGCAGGCCATCGCCGTATCGGAAGCCGCGGCAGAGGAGCAAAAATTCCGCGAGCATTCCGGAAAGACTCTACAATCTTCCCATGAATCGCAGCGCCGCCGAAATCCTCGAAGAGGCCCGCCAATTGCCGCCCGGCGATTTGGACTGGCTTGTCCAAAAGCTGCTTGAAGAGGCCAGGGAAACGCCGGAGGAAGCGGCCGCCTTTGCCGCGTGGCAAAAGGAAGCAGGCAAACCGTAGCCGGGCTACGATGAATGGTTCCGCGCCGGCGTGGAAGAGGCGCTGGCCGATACCTCCGGCGATGTACCGCATGAGAAGGCCATGAGGGAGTTTCATAACGCGATTTTCAGAGCAAGGAAGTTGAGAGCCACGGCGTGAAACTGATATGGAGTACGGCCGCGATGCGCGACTTGGAAGAGCTGGCCGACTATATCGCAGACAGGCGGCGGAATTGGCCGAAGAGCGCGTCCGTGAAGCGGCTGCGCTGCTTACCCGGTTCCCGGAGAGTGGACGCATCGGTCGCATTCCTCGAAGCCGCGAAAAGGCTATCGGCAAGACGCCTTACATCCTTTGGAGCAGCAAGGGCTCACCAGAAAAGATTTGGAACCAATGCTCGGAATGCGCACTCGCGTTTCTGAGGTGCTAAATCGTACGCGCGTGCTTTCAAGCACGATGCTTCGTAAAGTGCATGCTGGCCTTGGTATTCCCGCGGAAGTTCTGATTCAACCAAGCAAGAAGTACAGGACTTCCAGAACCACATCTAAATCCGAGGTATGCGCGTAAAAATCCGCTGGTGGTTTTGATGGTAAATTGGCCAGGGTGGCGGATAGGGCATTGATTTGACTGGCGGTAGGAATCCCGGCACAGCAACCCGATAGCAGTGGTATTATCATTGTCGAAAATAGCTTGCCAAGGAGGCACACCGTTGAAGCATATTGCGGGTTTCTTACTTGTCTTTACTCTTCTGTTCTCCACAAATTTGAAGGCGCAAGGTTTGATTGGTCATATGTTGGCCCAACGTGAGGCCCAACGTGAGAGGGAGAAACCAGCAGAAAACAGAAACGATGGTGTTCAACGATCATTTAATTGCATTGGCCTTCCTTATCAAAAAGGAGTGGGCTGCACGATGTACGTGGGCAGCAGGAAGCAATTGAATTTCACCCGTGCTTACATCATTCGTCGGGGCGTCACCAGCGATCTTAATAGTTTGACAACCATGAACAATGGCCTTGTGCATGCCATCACCATCGCTCCTATCGAATACGGTGATGCGGCCGCTATCGAATGGGAAGGCGGAAGATACTCAATTTGGCTTGGAGGGAGCTTAAGTCTGGCCTCGTGGAGTAATTATGCTGCAAGGTTGATGGTGCAGGCGGATCGAATGATGCAGGAAGCTGGCATACTCAATATCGATCCTGCGCTGGGCACGTTTCCTGTCGTCCCGGTCCCCATTACTCCAGCTCCCACCGTCCCGGTGGGGGGGTATTCTGATCCCACTGTCCCCCAAGGCATTGCACCAAATCCCGTTGCTCCAGGTATGCCAATGACCTTTGGCCTCCCAACACCTTCCTGTGCCATTATCCAGCAGGAGATTCAGATGACTATGGAAGCCATTCATTCCAGTCAAAATGCGAAAGCTGGCATGGAAGATACCGGATCAATCTGGACGTCAGGCATGGCTGGCGTCGTGAGCCAGAATCAGCAGCGGCTGCAAGAATTGCAGGAGCAGTCAACCCATTGTTCGAACTAAAATGGCATCCGCGTTTACCAAATTGATTCAGCGCGGATTCGCGTTCTCCACATCTATCGCGGAGCGCGCAGGTGGCCTTCGAGTTTTTGACTTGATTTGATTGTCCGCAGCCTGCTGTGATTTTTTAGAAGCAGTTCATCGTCCGGCCCATGTTTTGGCCAGAGCGGGCGTAAGGGAAACGTGCTTTCCGTGAATCCTTTTGGCGGTCTGCGATCTTGATAGAGAAGGAGAATGATGCCCGAAGCCGAGGCGCGCACGATCGATGTGGGAACCCTAAAAGATTGGCTGGAGGGCGGAACCGAGGCCTGGCTGCGCGCGGGCTATCCGGCGGTGCGGCTGACGGCGGCACGCTGGGCGCTGGAGCGGCAGGTGCGGCTGGCGGCGGGCTTGCTCGTGGTTGTGGGCGTGCTGCTGGCGGCGACCGTTTCGCGGTGGTGACTGCTGCAGCCGGGATTTGTAGGCTGCGGCCTGAGTTTTGCCGGATACACGGGCTTCTGCCCCATGGGCGAAGCGCCGGGTGCTCCCGGTCTCGCTTCTGAGACCAGGTTTCACAGAAATTCCTTGCTCCATAGATTAATTCCATAAGACGCCCCAGCATCCTGAAATAGGCTGTTTTCCGCTCGGTCGAAGATTCGGACGCAGATCGTCCAGGAACAAAATCCCCGACCGAACGGGCGTTCTTAAAAAACCGCTTATCCCCCTAATCACTGGTCCCTGTTCCCTATTCCCTGTTCCCTGCCCTACCGCACTCTCACCCCCGCTGCCCGCAGCTTACGACGAAAGACTCTGCGCATCGCCGCCTTCCAGTCAATCTCTTCCAGAACCGCCTCCTCGCGCTCCTTGGCCGCGGCCAGCTTTTTTTTGCCTGCCGCCTTCCACTCCTGCTCCCGCGCGGCCTTCTGCTCGGCGGCCATCGTCTCCAGCGTCCCCTGGCGTGGAACCAGCGCATAAATCAGCTCGCAGTCCAGCGCCTCGGCCGCCCGCCGCAGCGATCCCAACTGAATGCTCCCCGTCTCTTCGGCCTTTTCCCGCCGGAAAACCTCCCACCGGCTCACCCCCAGCCGCTCGGCCACATCTTCCACTCGCACTCCCGCTGCTTGCCGGATTGCGCGCAGCCATCCCGCCGTTTTTCCGGCCGTTTCCCGCGCCACGCGAAAGGCAAGCAGCTTCCTATCAAGCATTTGCCGCCTCTCCGGCTGCCGGTCCATCCATCGGTAAACACGCTTCTCCCGTTTTGCCGCCTGCTTCTTCTCGCTAAGTAGTTGTTTCTTCACGATTTTTAAGGCCTTGATTTCCAATTCCGCCACGAAAAAACGCCTCCAAATCTGCCTTGATGTACCCAATTCTTCCAGATTCAGATGTATTTCTATGCACACGCTTTCGCTGCGCCACTGGCAGCCAGCCAGCCAATCGTTTACCCTGAAGTTGCGCCCCTGATGCCCAATGCCGCCGCCCAAGCCCGCTATCCGCTCACCCAGGGCGTGAATCCTTGGCTGGTGACGATTGCCGTGATGCTGCCGGCCTTCATGGAGCTGCTGGACACCTCGATTGCCTCGGTGGCGCTGCCCTACATCGCCGGCAGCCTCTCCAGCTCGAACTCCGAAGCAACCTGGGTGCTGACCAGCTACCTGGTGGCCAATGCGATCATTCTGCCCACCTCCAACTGGTTTGCCCGCCGTTTTGGCCGCAAGCGGTTTCTGCTTACCTGCGTCATTCTCTTCACCATCGCCTCGTTTTTCTGCGGGGTGGCGCCCTCGCTGGGGGTGATACTGCTGGCCAGAGTGATGCAGGGCGCGGGCGGCGGCGCGTTGCAGCCGCTCTCGCAATCGATTCTGCTGGAAAGCTTCCCCATCGAAAAGCGTTCCCTCTCGATGGCCGCCTTCGGCTTGGGGGTTGTGCTGGCGCCGGTGCTCGGTCCCACGCTGGGCGGCTGGCTCACGGACTCCTTTAGCTGGCGCTACGCCTTCTATATCAACATTCCCATCGGCATTGTGGCGGTTTTTCTTATCTCCCGCTTTCTCCACGATCCGCCGTACATCAAGAACGCCAAAGTCGGGCGCTTCGACGGCCTCGGCTTCGGGCTGCTGGCCATCTGGAGCGGCTGCCTGCAAGTGGTGCTCGACAAGGGCCAGGAAGACGACTGGTTCGGTGCCGTCTGGGTGCGCTGGGCGGTGGCCACGCTGCTGATTTCCTTCGTACTCTGGATCTGGCGTTCCTGGACCAACCGCAACGGCTTGGTGAACCTGCACATTCTCAAGGACAGAAACTTCCGCACCGGTTGCTTCCTCTTTGCCATGCTGGGGATGTGCCTCTACATCACCATCACCATTCTGCCACTCTACTACCAGGAAGTCCTTGGTTATACAGCCTTTACCGTTGGCGTGGTGGTGGCTCCGCGAGGACTGGGCGCTTTTCTCGCTTCGCCGCTGGTCGGCATCCTCGGCTCCCGCATCGACAACCGCAAGCTGCTCTGTGGCGGCTTCATCGGCTTTGGCCTCTGCGCACTCGTCTTCAGCACGGTGAACATAGAAATTAGTCCCCTCACGCTGCTGATTCCCATCACCCTGACCGGCTTTGCCATGTGCTTCTGCTTTACTCCAATGGCCACCATGAGCTTGGCCTCAATCAGCCCGCGCGAGATCGGCAACGCCACTGGCCTCTTCGCCATGCTGCGCAACATCGGCGGCTCAATCGGCATCGCGGTGGCTTCGACCGCGCTGGTCCGCCGCGCGGCCACCCATCAGGTGTATCTGGGAGCCAACCTCGGCGCGTCCAACTTCGCCTTGCAGCAGAAGTCGGCAGCCATTGCTGGCTACTTGGGCAAGCACGTCGGCCCGGCTAGCTCAGGCCATGGCGCTTTGGGGGAGATTTACGGCCTGATGCAGCAGCAGTCGGCCCTACTGGCTTATGTGGATGTCTTCCGCTGGACGGCTCTGCTGGCCTTCTTCTGCGCAGGTGCCGCGTGGCTCTTCAAGAAACCCGTCAAGCGCGCCGCGCCTCAGCCGGGAGAGCATTGAGGCATTCCGTGTTATAGTCGTGCCACATTGGAACTCAGGAATGAAACGCACACTTTTTCTACTCTTCTTCACACTTGCTGCGGCGTTGGCCTGCGGTCAAACCGCAAAGGAATCCAGCGCCCACGACTTGAGCAAGTTTACATCGGAGCAGCTCAAGGCTTGTTTTGACAATGCCAAGGGTTGCGGCAGCAATAACATTTTGGACATATCTGGTGAACTCGTCAACCGGCTACCGACATTACCAACGGAACAGTTGATTGCTTGCTTTGACAACTGGAGAATCTGCGGCACCGGCGAGGATCAAGCGAGTGGCTGGCCGATCTCAGATGAGATCGCGCGGCGCGGTAACCCAAACGGTCTTCTCGTGCGTTACTGGGAGGAACCAAACTGGCTAATCAGGAATGGAATCGAACACGTTGCCTATCATTTCGACACTCGGGAAGTAACAGCCTTCATGCAAAAGGTTCTCGTTGAGCGTAAGAAGGATGGCGAGGACTTTTACTGGCCAGCGAATTATCTCGCCAAAAAATGCGACCCGCTCGGACTCAAAGAACTCAGCACCGGCCGCCATCGCAATCAGGGGAGTATGCAATATCAGACAACCCTGGTTTTATTTGGCAAGTGCCAATATCGTCCAGCAATATCTTATCTGGTGGAAGATGCACTTTATGACTTCTCCGGCAACATTATTGCCGCCGCCGAGGAAAGTCTTGATGTTCTTTACCCTGACCATCCGAAGAATCTCGACACTCTGGAAAAAGTACAAAAGTACTATTGCGGTCGCGCCAAGAAGGAAGGTTTCAAAGTTAGCTGCAATTCAAAATAACCATGTTGAAGGGCACTACCGCGCATCGCCAAAGACGCGCACCCCGGCAGTTCTTGCTGCGGCGGCCAGTTTGCGGTCGAAGGTAGCCAGCTCTGCCGAGCGGCGCAGGGCCAGTTCAAGATAAGTCGCGTCGTAGGCGGTGAGCTTATAGACTCGGCCAAGGTAGATTGTCTTCGCTTGGCACAAGCTAGGCGGAACCGGATCCTGCGCAATTTTCCACATTAGCAGTCTGGAGAGAAAATCCGTGGAATCCGCAACCGTGATTACGTGCTGACGTTCGGCCAGCAAAAGTGTGTTGGCCACTTCTGGATACCAGAGCGCAGGAACCATCGCTCCACGGGCGCGCAAAAGCTCTAATGCTTCCTCAGCCAAAGCAGCTTCATCCGAATCTCTCCGCTTCAGAATCCAGGCCAGCGCCATCGACGCATCCAGAACATAACTCACGGACGGCCTTCCTCTATCCATGCCCGAATCTGCTCGCCGGAGATGCCTGTGATGCGTGGGTGCTTGAGCCGCTGATAGGCCTCCTCAATCTCTTCTGGAGTGTGCGCCGGGGCGGCGGCCTGCGTGGGCACAACGTCGGCCACTGCTCGTCCACGCACGGTGATCGTAAATCTCTCTCCTGCTTCAACCTGGCGCACAATCTCGGAAAGTTTGGCTTTTGCCTCGAAAATTCCAACCGTTGCCATGACATTCTCCATTCCGTGCTCGAACCAACCAGTTTATAAACCAGTTTACTCCTTTCCCGCTTTATTCTTCCTGTTTTTGTCGTAGTATGCCGCAAAAGTCACTTTGCCACGACAAATACTCCTGTTGCAGCCGGACTGATCGTTCTGCGCCTGATGCCGGATACGCGCGACAAATCGCGCCTGCGTTGGGCGCCTGATCTCTGTTCCCTGTCCTCTGTTCCCTGCCGCCAGCCGCCGGGTGCGGTATAGTCAAAAAGGAATGGCCACTGAAGAAAACAAGAACGGCGCGGCGACGGGAGGGTTTGTCTACCTTCCTCTGATTGCCGGCTGGCTGGTTCCCGGCGCGGGGCATTTTTTGCTGCGCAAATGGGGACGCGGGGCGCTGCTTGCGGCGTCGATTCTGGGTATGTTCGCGCTGGGCCTTGGGATGCAAGGCAAGCTCTACTCGAATGCGCACGATATGCTGGACATTCTTGGCCTGGCCGGCGACCTGGGCAACGGGCTGCTGTTTGTCGTCAGTCGGCTGCTGGGCCTCGGCGCGGAGCAGGTGCAGGTGACCGTAGGCGACTACGGCACGCGCTTCATCGTAGTAGCGGGCCTGTTGAACGTGATTGCCGCCGTGGACGCGCACAATATCCGCACCGGGAGGAAGCAATGACCCACTTTGCGGCGGTTGTGCTTTTTGCTCTCTTCGCCTCGACGGTCTTCGGCATCACCATGCGCGATACGCCGCGGCGGATGCTGCGCTACGGAATTTATTGCTTTCTGCTCTTTGTGGGCAGCGCCATCGCGCTCAGTTGGATCATGTTTCTGATCGCGCGGTAGATTTCCTGCAAATATGATTCTTCAGGCGATGCGATGGCGCTGCCAGACGGTGGCGTCAAAGCTGCGGACGCAGTCGAAGCCCTCGGAGCGGTAGAGATCGATGGCCGGCGCGTTGGCTTCGGTGACGGTGAGCGAGACCTCGGGGATGCCCTGACGCACAAAGCAAGCGGCGGCCAGGGTAAGCAGCATACGAGCCAGACCGCGGCGGCGGAAGCCGGGATGGACGCAGAGCTGGGTGATGTGGCCGCTTTTCGGGCTGACCCTGGAGGCCAGTACCACGGCCGCCAGTTGGCCGCTGGCGCGATCCACCACAACGTGCGAAACGGGCGGGGAAAAAGTGCCGCAGCCGGCGTGGCGGACGATGTTATGGAGAAAGCGCATCGCGCCGTAAACCGAGCGGTACTGGTCGTTGACCACGCTGTCGGGATGGTCCTGGTAGGCCGCGGCGATCAGATGCGCGGCAGAAGTCAGATCTTCGTCGCGCCAGGGACGTAAAGCGAAACCATCGGCCAGCTCGGCGCGGGGCGCTGCCAACGAACTCTCGAACTGCCGCATCATGAAAAACCGGCGGTGAAGCTGGAAGCCCGCCTGGCGGAAGACACTGGCGTGGGAGCCGGAGGCGTGCAGCAGCAGTTGCGACTCCACACGCTCAATCTGCGGCGAATTCACCAACAGCTCGAGCAGGTGGCGCAGCAGATCATCCTCGATTTCGTATGCGGGAGCTTCGCAGACTGGTCCACTACCGGCAGAGGAAGCCGACAACGCAAACAGATCGCCGATGACGGCCTTGGTGTCCTCATAGACACAAAAAGCATAGCCAGAAACCATGCCATCATTCAAAGCCACGTAGCCCGGCAGCATTCGGCTGTCGAGGTATTGCATCAGCAGCCGGGCCGAAAGCGCGTAGTCCCAGTGCAGGCGCTGCCTCCACACTTCGCCTTCCGCCTCCAGCACAGGGCGCAGCGAAGGCGCAGCAAAGTGCCGCAAATCGAGAATCTCGATGGAAGCGCCCACCGCCATATCTCTCCTCGGAACAGCAAACAGCTCACAGCAAATAGCAGACAGCTAGCAGCGGACAGTTGCGAGCCGCCCGGCTTCTGCTGGCAGTTTTTTTACTGTCAACTGTTTGCTATTCCACTGTCAACTGTTTTTGCTATTTGCTGTGAGCTATCTGCTGTGAGCTGGCAAGTTACCGGCTGCCGACCAGGTAGACCACCAGGCCCTGCTCCGGCCAACTGAAGAGTTGCTCGTAGCGCCGGCCATCGAGGTATTCTTCCAGATCGGCCTGGGTGTGCAGGTCAGCGCCGCCGCGGCCCGTCACGCGCGCCACCAACAGGTGCTGCTCGTCGGGCACGCCGCTCTGCTCGTAATTCACCACCTCGTGATTGCGATAGAACGAAAGGCCGTACTCGACATCGCGCCGGACGCGAAAAACCGCGACGGTGGTTCCAGCGGGAGCCGCCGTGGCCAGCCGCTCGGCCAGCGGGCGCGCGGAGTAGGAACGGTCCAGCAAATGAATCACGTGCTGGGTCTGAGCGATGGCGGGAATGCCAAAGAACGGGCCGACGCCATAGAGAAACAGCACCAGAACCACCAGCACCCCGGTGGTAGCCACCCGCAGCCGGATCAAGCCGAAGCCCTTGACCACGACAACGATCAGCAGCGCTGCGCCGAGAGCAGCCACGATGGCGGCCACCAGCGCGCGCCAGGGCGGCATCTGCGCGCCGTTCGCCACAAACCAGGGCACCAACAACGCGCAGACAGTCATGATTCCGCACAGAGCCGCATGGCTCGCCAACACCCAGAGGCGAATTCCGATCTGCCGGCGGCGGAAGAGGAAGTCGCCGGTGAGAATCGTGATGGGCGGAATCGAGGGCAGGATGTAGCCGGGCAGCTTGGAGCGCGAAAACGAGAAAAAGATGATGGGAATCAGCGCCCAGACCACCAGAAACTCCGGGAAAGCATCCCCGGGAGCGCTCGCGCACGGCTTGGCCTTGCAGGCGTAGCGCGCGCGCCAATCGGCAACCGAGGTCTGAATGCCATCAACCAGCGCCCGCATCGCAATCACCGTCCACGGCATGACCGCCAGCAGCACCACCACCAGGTAGTACCAGAAGGGCTGCTGGTGCTGGTAGCGATCGGTGGCGAAGCGTTGCAGGTTGTGCTGCAGGAAGAACTCGCGGAAGAAGGTGGGATTGGCGCGCTGCACGGCGACGAACCACGGCAGCACCATGGCAAAGTAGAGCGCCACGCCCGGCCACCAGAGGGAACGCTTCAGCAGCGACCACTCACGGCGCAGGGCAACGAAGGCCACCACAATCGTGAGGGCCAGGAACGGCGCCACCGGCCCCTTGGCCAGCGTGGCCAGGCCGGTGAAGAAGTAGATGTCGATGAGCCAGAATTTAGAGTCGGTCTCATACCAGGCGTACCAGCCCAGCAGGCCAATGGCCAGCGGCGCAGCCATTTGCATATCGGTGGAGGCGCTGCGGGCAAAGCCGATCATCGCCGCGCTGGACGCGGTAATCAGCGCCGCGTCCAGATGGCCGCCGGGGCGGAAGCGCCGCAATTGCAGATAGATGAGCGCCATTAGAACGAAAGCGAAGCTGGTGGAAGGCAGCCGGGCGGTCCAGTCATGGACACCGAAGTCCCAGGAGACGGCCATGGCGCGCCAGTAGTAGAGCGCCGGCTTCTCCAGCCAGGGATGGCCGTAGAGATACGGGGTGACGCAAGCGCCCAGCCGGCCCTTCAGCGTGCTCGCCTCATTGAAGCGGTCCAGCATTTCGTGGGCAATCTGGGCATAGCGGGGCTCGTCGGCGCCTACCAGGCCCAGGCCGTTGCCGCCAAAAATGGGCGTCATGCCATAAGCGAGGAAGAAGACAGTCAGCGCGAGGAAATAGACAGCCTCGCGCACGCCGGAGCGCGGAGGCCACCGCCAGTGCAGTTCATCGGGAGCATCCGGATTGGGCGGCTCAAGAAAAGGCTCAAGATAGCCCATGGCCCATTGAGGCGGCCATTTGCGCCGGCTTGGCGGCGCATGGGGAGCAGGTGGTTTCTGCGAATTTTCCACTTCCAGAGTTTCTCCCAAGGGCAAAAAGCCGCAGACCTCATCACACCGGCAAGCGAGCCCGGCTTGCGGTCAGCGCGACTGGGGGGAAGCGGCTGACGGCTTCAGTGCGAATTCGCGCTCCGTGCGGCGCGAAGCTCAGTGTTGTGCCTCGACAGGGTCAAGGCTAACAGATTTGGGTGGAATCCCAACAGCTTCCGCAACCAGCGGAACCGTTTCGGTAGGCGCTTTTTGCCGTTTGCGCTGCCGTTCGAGCAACTCGTCGATGCGCGCCTGAAAGCGGCCCGAGCGGTCGGCCAGAAAGGTCAGCTCCGGCACAAAACGCACGCCCATCCGGTCCTTCAGTTCATAGCGAACATAGCCCTTGGCGGCCTCCAGGCCCGCGACGGTGTCCTTTTCGGCCTTGGCTATATCCTTGACGGCGCTATCGATAGCCACGTAAACCAGCGCCGACTTGCCGCCCGGATTCAACACCACCTCGCTGACGTAACAGAGATTGATGCGCGGATCAACCAGCTCGCCCTCGATCATGGCGCCGATCTCCTCGCGCAGCGTCTCGGCCACCCGGTCTTGATGGTGCTTCCTTCCCCTGTGCTCTGGCATGATTCCCCTCCGTTTACGGGCAGACATTTTAGGATAACAGAGAGCGCGAGGAGCGGTTGTTTCTGCATCTTTTTGCGGAGGAAGCGATAGTCTTCCTGTTATGACGGTGGGAGATGTTTTCGACGGAGGGAGCAGCGGCCTTCAGGCCAATGAGCGGCAGAGGAAAAAGCGAGGGCTTTAGCCCCGGTTCTTCTGTTGGCAGCCGAAACAAAGCCCGCGCCTGAAAGCGCTCTCAATCCAAGCCCCCATTCAGTGGGGCTGAACAGGCTGCGGAAAAACTCGTAATAAGTGTGTCTGGGGGACGCATTGTGTCAGGGCACGACTTTAGGCGTGCCGTAAATGCCGCAAATCAACGGGCCTTTAGGCCCTGAGGGATGTTTATCGGGCACTTATCTCGGAAACAGGCCTTTTTCTGCAGTCTGTGAAGCCCCTGCTCCCTCCGCCTGTCAGAGACCTATCTGGTTCCCGATTTTGCTCTCGATGGCCGAGCTTAGATGGCCGAGATTATTAGTCCCTTCTAATAACAGCCCTTGCTGTTGGCTAGGCAATTGCAGGTAAACCAACAAAATGCCCTTTTGAGGCATAGCGTGGGTGGGACAGAAACAGTGAACCGTTCATCGAAATATCACGCGAAGCAGCCGGGAAGAGTGTCGGCGCCAGACTCCGCGGCAATCATTCCCCAGCTATGGGCGATTGCCGCCGCTCATCATCGCGCCGGAGATCTGGCCAAGGCGCAGCAGTCGTATTTGCAAATTCTGGCCATCGATGTCCACCATGCCGACAGTCTGCATCAGTTGGGAATGATTGAATATGCGCTGGGACACCCCGAGGTTGCCATCAAAATGATTCGCCGGGCAATTGCCAGCGATGGCAACAATGCCCGTTATGATTCCAACCTGGGTTTCCTGCTTGAAGAGCAAGGCTGCCACGACGAGGCGGCAGCCGCGTGCCAGCGGGCGCTCGAACTCAAGCCGGACTATGCCGAGGCCTATAACAACCTGGGCAACGCGCTCAAGTCTCAAGGCAAACTGGACGAAGCGGTGGCCTGTTATGAGCGGGCGCTGAAACTCGATCCGGACATTGCCGAGATCCACTGCAATCTGGGCGTCGTGCTGGAGTCTCAAGACAAGTTAGAGCAGGCAATCGCCTGTTATCAGCGGGCATTAAAACTCAATCCGAACTATGCCAAGGCCCTTAACAATTTAAGCAGCATTCTCACCACCCAAAACAAGCTGGACGAAGCGGTGACGGCGTGTAAGCGGGCGATAGAGATCAGGCCAGACTATGCCGAGGCCTACAACAGCCTGAGCAGCGCGCTCACCGCCCAAAACAGGCCGGACGAGGCGGTGGCGGCGTGCAAGCGGGCGTTGGAACTCAAGCCGGGCTTTGCCGAGGCCTATAACAGCCTGGGCAACGCGCTCACCGCTCAAAACAAGCTCAACGAAGCGGTGGCGGCCTGTCAGCGGTCGCTCGAGCTCAAGCCGGAGTATCCCGAGGCCTATGTCAACCTGGGCAACGCAATCTACTATCAAGGCAAGCTGGACGCGGCAATCGAGTATTATAAGCGGGCGCAGGCCCTCAGGCCGGAGTACGCCGAGGCGCATTGCAACCGGTCGCTGGTCCAACTGCTTCAGGGAAACTTTGCCGAGGGCTGGAACAACTATGAATGGCGCTTCCAAATCAAAGCGGCGCGGCGCAGTTTTTCACAGCCTTCGTGGCGCGGAGAGCCGCTGAACGGCGCGCGCATTCTGCTGCACGCCGAACAGGGGCTCGGCGACAGCATCCAGTTCCTTCGCTATCTGCCCATGGTTCAGGCTGCCGGGGGCAAGGTCATTCTCTACCTTCCACCCCGCCTGCGGCGGCTGGCCGAGCAACTGCCCGGCGTCGCCGATTTAGCCACTTTCGGAGAGCCCATTCCGTCCTTTGACTGGCATTGCGCTCTAATGAGCCTGCCGCTGGCCTTCGGCACGGCGCTCAATACGATTCCCGCGCAAGTGCCCTATTTGGCCATTCCCGAGGAAGCGCGCAAGAAGGCCGACGCCCTTCCGTGGCCGGATCATGGTTTCCGGGTAGGGCTGGCGTGGGCCGGGAGCCCTGCCCACACCAAGAACCGCCATCGCTCCATCGCTCTGTCGCTGCTTGAACCAATCTTCCAGGTCAAAGGCGTGCATTTCTTCTCATTGCAAATGGACGCCGCCGCGCAGTTGCAGTCCACGCAGGCGGCGATCACGGATCTAGCGCCGGCAACCGGCGACATGGCTGACACCGCGGCCCAAATGGCCCATCTTGACCTGATTATCACGGTGGATACCTCAGTGGCGCACCTGGCGGGAGCGCTCGGCAGGCCCGTCTGGACCCTGTTGCAGTTTGTGCCCGACTGGCGCTGGATGATGGGCCGGGAAGATTCTCCCTGGTATCCCACCATGCGCCTCTTCCGCCAGCCAAGGCCCGGAGACTGGACCCCGGTCATCGACGGGGTTGTGGATGCTCTCAGAAAAGCATCCACTTAGAGCATTTTTCCTTTAGGTATGGAGTCCTGATGCCCCACTCTCGCCGCGTATTTGTTTTTGCGGCTAGGGTGGGATCGCACGATGCAAATCTTTTGGGCCGGATCAATAACTCTCGATGTACTCCCAGAAGGAGTCGGCTAGCTCGGCGCCCAGTTCGTTAATCATGCGGCGCGCGGCGCGTTCGACCTCTTCGATCAGCCCGCGCAGATAGTCGCGAGAGCGAGAGATGGCGACCACGCCGATGGTGGCCGACTGCCACGTCACCGCCTCGTCCAGCTCGGCCACGGAGATGTTGAAGTCTTGCTTCAGTTGGTCCTTGAGCGAGCGCACCACCTGCCGCCGGTCCTTGAGCGACTGGGCGTACTCGATGCGGATTTCCAGGGTCAGTTGGGCAACAGCCATGGCATCACCGAGATTGACAACGCCAGTGTAGGCCGGGTCGCGGTCCGGTGGCGAAACTTTTTTGGGAAAATGAAATCTAATTGTACAGCTTGACCAAGAACCAAGATACTTTTGCATCAGAACCAGCGCCAAGCCGGGAGGCGGATGGATGCGGATTGGAATCATCGGAGCAGGGAACATCGGGCGCGCGGTGGCGAGCCTCGGAATCAGCCGCGGTCATGCCGTCATGATCAGCAATTCCCGTGCTCCGGAGACCTTGGCCAGCACCATTCAGGCTATAGGCTGCCAAGCTGGCACCCCAGAGCAGGCAGCGGCATTCGGCGACGTGGTCGTGATCGCTATCCCTTTGAAGAACTACCAGTCGATTCCGGCCGACCCTCTAGCCGGAAAGATCGTCATTGACGCAAACAACTACTATCCAGATCGGGACGGCCACATCGCCGCGTTGGACCGTCAGGAGACGACCACCAGTGAGCTGCTGGCAAAGCATCTGCCCACGTCCAGGATCGTCAAGACCTTCAACGCAATTATGGCGAAAGATATTGAGGCGGATGGCCGGCCTTCCGGTTCGCCCGGAAGGCGCGCGCTTCCCCTCGCCGGAGACGACGCGACAGCCAAGCGAGTGGTCACCGGTCTGCTCGATCAGTTCGGCTTCGACGCCGTCGATGCCGGCCATCTCTCCGAAGGATGGAGATTCGAACGCGCCCGGCCAGCCTATTGCGTACCGCTCAACAGCGTCACATTGAGCAAGACGCTCACTGCGACGAAGCGGGACAATTTCGTCGCCGAGGCTTCATGGCGGCATTGAACAGGGGCTGTCGGCCGGGCATCTCCGCCATAGGCGCAGAGTGGAAGTGAAAGCGGCGTCCCAGCAACGCATCCTGCTTATTCAGCGGTGTCTTGCTAAAAGCTGAACCACATCCGCCCGCCGACGGCGATCAGCGTGAGTGCAAAGATGCGCCGCAGCCAGAGATCCGGGATGTGTTGCGCGCCGGCCGCGCCGAAGTATCCGCCCACCGCGAACCCAACGGCCAGCAGTAGCGCCACGCGCAGGTCGGCATTGCCCTTGCGGTAGTATTCCAGAAAGGCGAACAGGCCCACTGGCAAGAGCAGCGCGCCCAGCGAAGTGCCTTGCGCCTTGTGCTGGCTCATCCCCGCCAGCCAGACCAGCGCCGGGACAAATAGAATGCCGCCGCCAATGCCCACCACGCCGGAAGCCACTCCCACCGCCAAGCCGATCAGCAGCATCATCCAGGTCACAAAAGCCTCCATTCGCACGCCGTCTATCAGTCGATGATAGAGGATTGCAAATCAATCCCTGACAGGCTCCAGGCCACAAAGACAAAAAATGCGGCGAAGGTGGGGACCCTCGCCGCATCCCATCAGAAGACTCAGAACCGGAACGGCGGCATTCCCTTCAGCAGGAACTCATAGCGGGGACGCACGGTCTCCGGCCCAGAGGTGATGGTGCTGTCCAGATGGATCAGCTCGCCGCCCTTGTTGTAGCGGGGCCACGCGGGCAAGCCCGGCCCGTTCGGGTCGCCGGTTTTGGCGAAGTTGGTCCAGTAGCTCATGAATTGCTCGCTCAGTTTGCGATCCTCCGGGCGGATGGTCCCGCCGGGCCGGGTAGCCAGCGTGCCGAAGACATACTCGATGTCATCGGAGTGGAAGACATACGCGCCCGAATGGAATTTGCTGGGCAGCGCGGGCAGCTCAAAGTGATAGCGATAGATTGGTGACTCGCCGGTCTTGCGGTGCGCCTCGATCCACTTCCAGGTGCTGAAGGCGATGAATGCGTCGCTGCCGTAGTCGATTGCCGAGCGCTCCGCCTGGGCATCGTTTTCGCCAGGATAGAGCTTGAGGAACTCCGCCGAGCGCTCTTTGAAGAGTCCCGTGGCCATCCCCTTCCACTTTGCGGCGGTCATGCCGTTGGCCAGGAAATTGCCCTCGTCGCGGTTCCAGCCGGCCAGCAGCGGCACGTGCGCCTGCCTTCCTGTCGCGTATGTCGCTTCCACCGGCTCGGTCAGCAGCTTGCCGTCAATATCCGGGGAAAAGCCGGACTTCTTGTTCTTGACGGCCGCCAGAATCCTGTCCGTGGGCAAAGCGCGCAGTTCGCGGAGCGACTTCACGCCCAGCGAGGCCACCCATTCTCCATCCGCCTTTTCCCGCGTCGCCAGCGGGTCATAGGCGAGCAGGCTGCCAAAGGCCGCGCCGCTTTCGCCGATCGCTTTCTGGAAGAGTCCGCGGGCCGCCGGAGCCGCCATCAGCGTGCTGACGGCAAACGAGCCGGCGCTCTCGCCAAAGATGGTTACATTGTGCGGATCGCCGCCGAAGCTGCCAATATTGCCCTTGACCCAATGCAGTGCGGCCACCATGTCGAGCAGGCCATAGTTGCCAGCCGCGCCGTCAGCCTCCCTGGCAAGATCAGAGGTCGCCAAAAAGCCGAAGACTCCCACGCGGTAGTTGATGGTAACCAGAATCACGCCCTTGGTGGGCAGAAAATCGCCGTTGTGCCGCGGCTCCGAGCTGGCGCCGCCCGCAAAGCCACCACCGTGAATCCAGAACATGACCGGCAGCTTGCTTCCCGGCCGCGCGTTGGCGGGCGCATAGACGTTCAGAAAGAGGCAATCCTCGCTCTCGCCGCCGTCCTGAAAGATCATGTCGTCATAGACGCGGCCCTGGGCGCAATGCGCGCCGAAGCTGGTGGCGTCGCGTTCGCCGGTCCACCTGGCTGGCGGCGCGGGAGCCTTCCAGCGCAGCTCGCCCACCGGAGGAGCCGCATAAGGCAGGCCAAAGAAAGCATTGACCTTCCCCTCATTGATGGCCTTGCCGCGAACCCGTCCCTGTTCAGTCTTCACCGTCAATGAGCTGGCATGGAGCGGCGCCATCAACCCCGTCATCAGTCCCGCAATTACCAACCCACGCACCAATCGCAAACCCCTCTGCATTGAAAAAAGCCTCCGCGAACCACTCTATACGACGGGCGATAGGGTACGCGAATTTCGACTCTCTTCCAGCCGCCAAATCTAATTGGAATTGGAAACGCACAGAGGCAAAAAAAGGAGGAAGCCTTGGCTTCCTCCTTTTTTTGCGATAAAAATCCGTGACGAAGCGTCTGCCCCGCCGCCGGGGATTAGTCGTTGTAGTTGAGGCTTTCCAATCCAAGATAGACCGCGCCACCGCCCAGCTCCTCTTCAATGCGGAGCAACTGGTTGTACTTGCTGATGCGGTCGGTGCGGCTGGCCGAGCCGGTCTTGATCTGGCCCACGCCGGTGGCGACGGCCAGGTCGGCGATGAAGGTGTCCTCGGATTCGCCCGAGCGGTGGCTGATGACCGAGGTATAGCCGTAACGGCGGCCCAGGTCGATGGCCTCCAGCGCCTCGGTAACGGTGCCGATCTGGTTGACCTTGATGAGGATCGAGTTGGCCACGCCCTCTTCAATGCCGCGCTGAATGCGCTTGGTGTTGGTGACGAACAGATCGTCGCCCACCAACTGAATGCGGCTGCCCAGCTTGTCGGTCAGCAGCTTCCAGCCAGCCCAGTCGTCCTCGGCCAAGCCATCTTCGAGGGAAACGATCGGGTACTGGCGGGTCCAGTTGTCATAGAAGGCCACCATCTCCTCGCTCGTCAGCTCGCGCTTGTCGCTCTTCTTGAAGACGTACCGCTGCTTTTCGGTGTCATAAAATTCGCTGGAGGCCGGATCGAGAGCAATCGAGATCTGCTCGCCGGGCTTGTAGCCGGCCGCCTCAATCGCTTCAATGATAAGTTCAATCGCTTCCGCGTTGGACTTGAGCGAGGGAGCAAAGCCGCCCTCGTCACCAACGGCGGTGTTGTAGCCCTTCTTCTTCAGCACGCTCTTGAGCGTGTGGAAGGTCTCCGAGGCCCAGCGCAGCGCCTCAGAGAAGCTCTCGGCGCCCACCGGCATAATCATGAACTCCTGAAAGTCCACGTTGCTGTCGGCATGGGCTCCGCCGTTCAGCACGTTCAACATCGGCGTGGGCAGGATCGAAGCGTTGACGCCGCCCAGGTAGCGATAGAGCGGAATTTCCAGCGTCTGAGCCACGGCGCGCGTGGCGGCCATCGAAACAGCCAGAATGGCATTGGCGCCCAGCTTGCCCTTGTTCGGCGTGCCGTCCAGGGCAATCATCGTCTGGTCAAGCAGGCGCTGATTGGCGGCGTCCATGCCTTCCAGTTCCGGCGCAATGATGGTTTCCACATTGGCGACGGCCTGCAGCACGCCCTTGCCCAAATAGTGGGTTTTGTCGCCGTCGCGCAGCTCCACGGCCTCATGCTCACCTGTGGAAGCGCCCGAGGGCACAATGGCGCGGCCCAACGCGCCGCTTTCCAGAATTACGTCCGCTTCCACGGTCGGATTGCCGCGCGAGTCCAGAACTTCGCGGGCATGGATGGAAACAATCTCAGTCATATCGGTCCTCACAATGCGATGCTGTAGCCGGTCATTCAGTTGCGGACGGCGATCCACGGCAAGAGCTTCTCCGGCGGCGCTTTGAATCGTGTTCAGAAGCTCATGCACGTTCGCTATTCCTCTCCGTCCAAATCCGTCCTAAATCAGAAATGCACAACGTCCAATTGGGATTCTAGCAAACTAGGGTGCCGTAAATCGTGTAATGTCGGTCACAAGGAAAAATCAGCGCGAGAAAGTAACGTCGGCGGAACGGGTTGCCTTGGTTGATTCGTGCCATTGAAGGCGCCTTTTGGACAAAACGATCCGCCGCCGTCCGCGCTTTTGCGCTAGCCTTAAGTTGGAAGTGGTGTGTGAATTGCCCGGATCAGGGCGGCACGCGCAACTTTTCCTCACCCAGCAGGGTTTGAACTAGCAGCAGAATTGTTCCTCGTGCGGAAAAAAGGAGACATCGATGAACCAGCCAATGCTTGTGTGCGCCTTGTTGTTGACGGCCACTGCCGCTCTGGGAGCGCAGGAGGCAAGCTCATCCAGCCCTTATGAAGGAACCTCGACGCCCCCTCCGGACGATACCGTCATGACCACCCGCACGCCCCAGGCCAAGCCGTCTGCCGGGCGGCCAGCCACGCCGGCGCAAACTAAGCCGCAAGCGCAGGAACAGAATCAGCCTTCTATGGTCACGAACCCTGCCGTCGAGCCGGACAGTGAAGCGTCGGCGAACGAGCAAGAGGCTCCCGCGCCGGAACGGACGGCTTTGAAGACGCGCGTCTACGCCGCTGATCCGGACGGCGACATCGTACATCCGCGGCCACTGCGTCCCGGCGAATTGGAGGCAGGGACGACGATTCGCGTTGAATTGCTGGAGGGGCTTTCGACCGTCAGCAGCGAGCAAGGCGAACGCTTCCGCAGCCGTGTGCGCGTGGATGTGTTGCAGGGCGACACGGTGCTGATTCCCGCCGGAACCGAGATTGACGGCCATGTGGCCGAGGTTTCCAGCGGCTCTCTGGGCGGTCACGGTTCGATGCTGCTGCGGCCAGAGACGATGATTTTGTCCAATGGCAAACGCTACCGGATCCATGCCGGACTGAGCAAAACCCCAGGCTCGAAGAACAGGATTGGCAGCGAAGGAACGGTTGAGCCGGGTTCGCGCGCAAAACGCGACAGCATCGAGTACGGCGGCGCGGTGGGCGCTGGCGCAACCACGGGCGCCATTGTGGGCGGCCCGGTCGGCGCGCTGGCCGGAGGCCTGATCGGCGCAGGAGTGGTCACCGCGCATCTGCTGGTCAGCCACCCGCAGGCCCGGTTGGATCAGGGCGCTACGCTGGAATTCACCCTTTCCGAACCGCTGCTGATCTCGCTGGACGATGCGCAAAGGCCATGAAAGCGAGTTAAAATCGCTTTCATGGCTATTCAGATTCGACAGAATTGCTCAAACGTAGATTGGAATGCCATTTCCGAAATATTGAAGCGAACGGGAATGGCATTTTTCGCGCCCGATGTACACAAGAACATATTCGAGGCCAGTTACGCCGTGGCGTTTGCCTACGATGGAGACCGGCTAATCGGTTGTGGCCGTGCGCTTTCTGATGGCCTCTATCAAGCGGCGCTTTACGACATTGCCGTGATGCCCGAGTATCAGGGCAAGGGCGTTGGAAAGAGCCTCGTGGAGGCAATTCTTGCGCATACAAGCCATTGTAATATGGTTTTGTATGCCGCGCCTGGCAAGGAAGGTTTTTACCAAAAACTTGGCTTTCGCGCCATGAAGACGGGAATGGCGCGGTTTATCAAGGCCGAAATCATGGCTCAAAAAGGATTCACCGGATAGCGGAGCAGGATACATCGAACTCATGCCTTCCCCTCTTCCAAGCAAACAGAAAACTATCCTCATAGTCCCCGTTCCCTGCCGCCCTTACACCGGCGGCAGGCCGTTCACCACGGGCACGCCAGCGGGCGGCGTAAAGTGAAAAGCATCTGCGGGCAGAGCCACGTTGGGCTGTTCGCCGGAAATGGTGAAGCGTGTAATCGCGCCGTCGGTCTCTTCGATTTCCATTCCGGTGATCGCGCCTGCGGCGGTCGCGGTCAGCTTCAGACGCCGGACGCGCTTTTCCTGGCCTTTGGGCTGGCCGGTCAGCGTGAAAGAGCCGTTGGCCGCCGGCGTCAGCGTCAGGTTGCTCAATTCCCTTTCCAGTTGCGTGTGGCCCAGCAGAAAGCGCAGCGGCGAACGCAGATCATCCAGTTCTTTGGCGGCAATGCGCTGGACCTGAGAGTCGCCGCGCGCGTAGAACCAGGCGTACTTGCCGTCAAGCAGGAAGAGCTTGCCCGCGGGCTGCGTGTACACCCACTTCATGCGACCGGGCTTCAGTAGCAGCAGCGTCCCGCTCTCGGTGCGCCGCAGACCCAGGCCCTCATAGCTTTCAGAAAAACCGGCCTTGAGCGAGTGCAACTGGTTGTAATGGCGGTCGATTCGCTGGGCCAGATCATGCGCGGCAGCGCTCTGCGCGAAAGCCATCGGCCCCTGCGCGCAGAAACAAATTGAGAGCAGCGCGACAGCCAGAATCCCGCCGCCGCGCCGTAAGCGCTTGCCCTGGTTCATTGGCCCACATTCTGGACGCAATTGCTGCCGCCCGCCGGATCCTGCTTGATGGTGCCGAACTCGTCACTGCAGAAGCCGCGGTTGCCGGTCTTGCCCACGGTCTGAGGAACAGCCGTAATTTGATAGCCGGTAATGCGGTCAGTGCCGTTCAGATTCACCTTGGTGCAGTTGCTGATGTTGAAAATATAACCGGACTTGATGCCGGAGGCGAGATCGCCCTGCAGCAACTGCGACGCGGTCGGCGTCGGCGCGCCGGATTTCGGATCGCCGCCCAGAGCCGCCAGCGAGCAGGCATAGCCGTTGGCCGGGAAGGTGGATTCGTACTGCATTTCCGCCTTCATGATGACCTGCACGGAGTTCTGCGCTGAAACCTCGTTGGCCTGCTTCTTCAGGCCGCCGATGGTGGGAATCGCCATCAGCATGAGGATCAAGATGATGGCGATAACGATCAGCAACTCCATCAGCGTGAAGCCGTTGGGTTGCTGGCCGCGATAAGCGCGGCGATTGCGACAGTTTTTGTTCTTGCAATTCATAAGTTTTGAGCGCCTCGTAAAGCGGCCGGAAGGCATAAATCCATCCCAGAGAATCCTACAACGAACAGACGCCAAAGGGAAATGAGACGCTCGAAAGACAGAGAACAGAGATCAGGGATCAGACCCATCGCTCTTGGAACGATTCCGTTCGACAGTCACTGAAAAACTGATCCCTGACCCCTGATTCCTGATTCCTGTTTAGAAGCCGTAGGAGACGCCGAAGGCCACGCGGGCGCGAATGTTCAGGTTGACCTTGCCGCCAGCCGTGGGACCGCTGAAGTTGTCAGCAATCACCTCGTTCAGCAGCGGATTGTCGATGTAGCCGCCCGCGTGCAAAACGCCGGCGTCAACATTCAGCTTGCGCTTGGCAAACGGCACAATGCGGACGGCGTAAACCTCGCTGGTGGGAATATCGAAGAGCGTTGCCGCCTTGGAGGAGCCCAGGGTGGCCGTGGGCGTGGCCAGCGAGATGTGCTGCGGCTGCTCGGCGATTTCAAAGGCCGGGATGATGGTGCTCTTGGCGGGACCCTTGACGACGAAGGCCACCGAACCGAAGGCCTTGCCCTCGAATCCGGGAGCGTTGCCGCCCAAGCCCCACAGCGAGCCATTGGTGCCGCGCAGGCCGGCGCTGGCCAGAATCGGCAGATACTTGATCTGCGTGATCAGCTTGGTGGCGACCACGTAGACGTCGCCGTTGGCGGTCTTCTGTGTCCCCTTGATGGGCGGTATGCCATCGTTGATGAGCAAAGCCGTGGCAAGACCATTGACGTTGACGCCGATCTGGTCACCGGAGCGGAAGATGCCGCCCACGGAGATGGCCGGAATCCACTTCTGCTTCTTGTAGCTGTCGGGGATCAGGTTCGCCTTGGCATGCACGATGTCGATGCCGGAGTCCCACAGCGGAGTAAGCGCCGGCGCCAGCGCGGCCTGGCTGCCGCCGTCCTCGTTGTGAATTTCATGGGTGTAGCCGAACTCGAAGCGGCCACCAAAGCCTTCGGTGACGGAGACGGTGCTGAAGTCGCCGACAATTGGGCCAGCGGCCAGAAAGTGAAATGCAACAGAAGGCGTACCCAGGCCTTTGGCGGGCGAGGCAGCGGTCGAGGCCAGCGGCGTCACGAAGACGCCCGTGGGGCCTTCATAGCCCAGGCTCTGCGCCTGCGCGGCCGGTGTGGTGACGGAAACGGCGAGCATCAAACCGAGTGTTGCGAAGAGGCTCTTGGTCACTGACGAAGAGAACATGGATACAGGAATGCGCATAAGACTTTCTCCTTGAATGAAGTTGGCTTGGAAGGAAGAATCGTGCGGCGGAAGCGCCTCTCTGCTACAGCAACACACAAAGTACAATTCATGCCTCTGGTGTACAAGGGCACATCTAGCTATCGCCAGCGAATTGCCAATGCAGAATGGATTTTCAGTCGCAAGGAAGGGCTGTTGCTAGCGGCAACAGATACAACAGGCGAAATGCCGGGCGGCATGGAGCGACTGACTCATGTGTTTGAGTATAGAACAGGTTGACCGAATGTCAACCGCACTTTCTTCCAATCATTGGGAATCTGTTTTGCCGTCAGCGGAGACAGGCATCTGCTGCGAATTGGCAACTATGAAGCGACTGCGATTGTCACGGTCCGCCAGTTCGTCGAAACTCTGGATTTCCAAAGCGCGGAATTCTAGTCAACGCATGGCGCTCAAGCTTTCCCAGGTCCGAAAATCTGGACCTGGGGCACCCGGCTCGGTCGGATTAAGCTTTTTGGTGACGATCCAAGAGAGAACGTAGCTTGACAATTGCTACTGCGAGATCTTCGCTTGAGTCGTATTTCTTAAATTCATTGCGAAGTTGATCGAATACGAGTTGCTGCTGGGCAATGCTTAAATTGACGCTTATCAATTGATTTTGTTGTATTGGTTTTAGGTGGAGGATCTGGATTTCAGCACTCAGGTACTGGTCCACTAAACGCAAGAATAGCTGACGATCAATCAGAATATCGTTCATTGAACCATCTCCTCTTTGACGGGTGGACCAAGTCTGTCTATCCAAACCAAATAAATGATACGCCCGTCGCATTATGTATCGAGAGCCAGCGTGGCACTCACGCTGCGGAATCAGATCACTCCGGGGCAAACGCTCACCCCAGCAAGGCCATCGTGATGTGGTTGACGGCGAAGGCCGCAACCCAGGCCAGCGCCAGCATATAGACGAACTGGATGGCAGGCCACTTCCAACTGTTGGTCTCGCGGTGGACGACGGCGATGGTCGATGTGCATTGCATGGCGAAGGCAAAAAAGATCATCAGCGCCAGCGCGCCGCCGAGCGTCATATCGTGATGCAGCGCGGCTTGCAGGCTGAGAGCCTTGGTGTCGGCTTCGGCGCCGTAGAGCGTGCCCATCGTGCTGACCATCACCTCACGGGCCGCAACGCTCGATAGCAACCCGATGCCGATCTTCCAGTTGAAGCCGAGCGGCGCAATGGCCGGTTCGATGAAGCGTCCCAGGTGCCCGATCACGCTCTCGGTCAGCTCGGGCGTCGCGTAACCGGAAGCGATGCGCGTTACCGGCAGGTGCGCCAGTCCCCAGAGGGCCAGTGTGACGCACAGAATCACGGTTCCCGCACGGCGCACAAAGATGAATGCGCGGTCGATCAGCCTGAGTGCGAGCGAACGCAGCGTCGGCATACGGTATGGCGGCAGCTCCAGGATGAACGGCGTCTCGCTGGACTTGAGAATCGAGCTCTTCAGCAGCCATGCGGTGACGATCGCGGCCAGAAAGCCCGCCAGGTAAAGGCCCAGCATCACCAGCGTTTGCAAGCCGAGAATGCCATGCAGGTACAGCGTGTTGGGAATAAAGGCCGCAATCAGCAGGATATAAACCGGCAGCCGCGCCGAACAGGTCATGAACGGCGCCACCAGAATCGTCGCCAGCCGGTCGCGCTTGTTCTCGATCACGCGTGTGGCCATGATGGCCGGAACGGCGCAGGCATAGGCCGAGAGCAGCGGAATGAATGCCTTGCCGTTCAGGCCGATGGCGCGCATCGCGCGGTCGGCAATCAGCGCCGCGCGGGACAAGTAGCCGGAGTCTTCCAGAATTCCGATAAAGAGAAACAGCAGAAGAATTTGTGGCAAAAAGACCACCACCGACGCGATGCCCTTCCAGGCGCCGTCGATCAACAGCGATTGCACCCAGCCGGAGGGCAGCAGATCGCGCAACAGCTCGCCCAGGCGGGTCAAAATGTCGCCAAGACCGTTGGAAAGTGGCTGGCCGATGGAGAAAACCACCTCGAAGACACCGACGACCACCAGCAGAAACAGCAGCGGTCCCCAGAAGCGGTGCAGCAGAACGTCATCAATCTTGCGCGTTCCTTCAACCGAGAGCGGGGCGCGGTAGCCGGTGTGGCGGCTAACCTGTGCCGCCCAGGTGTGGGCGCTGGCGGCGTTGCCCAGAACGGGCAAAGTCAGCGGCTGCGCGCCCTTGCGCTCCGTCTGCTGATTCAGAAATAGCGGAATCGCGTCCAAGCCCGTGCCGTGGAAGGCGCTGATCAGCGCCACGGGGGTGCCCAGCTCGCGCGCCAGCTTCAACGCGTCGATGTGGCCGCCGCGTTCCTTCATCAGGTCGCTCATATTGAGCAGCAGAAGCGTCGGCAATCCTTGCGCCAGCACTGGCGCGGCTAGCATCAACTGCCGCGTCAGGTGCAAGGAATCGAGCACCAGCAGCACCGCGTCCGGCTTCGGCGTGCCGGGCATTTTGCCGCGCAGCACGTCAATCGAGACACGCGCATCCTCGGAGTAGGGGTCGAGCGAATAGATGCCGGGCAGGTCAATCAGCGTCAGATCGTCGCGGCCAATGCCGGCCATCAGTCCCAGCCGCTGCTCGACCGTGACGCCGGGGAAGTTGGCCACCTTCTGGCGCAGGCCGGTCAAGCGGTTGAAAAGGGTTGACTTGCCGGAGTTCGGCGGACCGATCAGCACCACGGTGCTAAGCTGCTTTTCGCTGGGCGGCGTTTTGGGTGCTTTGAAGGCCGGAGGAGTGCAGCAGTCGCTCATTGGGCTGCCTCGACGGGACTGGCGGCCTCGATCTCGGGCTCGGCAGCCGCATCTTCCGCCTCAACGGCGCGCATACGGATGGAGGCCGCCGTCTCGCGCCGAATGGCGATTTCCATCCCGTCCACGCCGTAGACCGTGGGGTCGCCGGCTGGCGCGCGGCGCACCACCGTGACCACCGCATCAGGCACGAAGCCCATGTGCATCAAGTGGTTCTGAACGGAATCGGGCAGATCCAGACCCACCAGAACTCCACTCTCGCCCACATTCAGTTCGCTCAAATCCTTCAACCGGCTGGCTCCCGTAGGCTGCTGATGGTGAAGTTTTCTGGAAATACGACTAGAACGGTCCGACTTCAGTATACGGGCCAACCGGCGCGAAGTGCAAATGCCGGACTGGGAACGATCTGTCCTGCGAAGCAGCGTGTCTCAACCTCCTCGGACTGAGGCGACCGGCGTCTTTGCTTCGGTCAGCCTTGCCCTGTTGCTTTGAACTATTAACTATAGTTATCTTATTACATTAAGATGCGTATGTGATCAAATGCACCACAGGTTGTGCGTTAAATCACCCGGACACGCTGAAGATCTGTTTCGAGGGGGAAAAATCGAGCCGCATGGCTCCCGTTTCCGTGCTGACGAAGATGCGGCAATGGATAAATCTTTTCGGAGGAGTCTTTTGCAAAATTCGATTGATCCAGCATAATGCGTCAGGGCACGACTTCAGTCGTGCCGAAAGAGCAACAAAAATATGCCGGGCTTTACAGGCTGCGGAAAAACTCGTGGAAAGTGTTTCAAGGGGACGCATTGCGTCAGGGCACGACTTCAGTCGTGCCGTAAGTGACTGATAAAAAACGACGGGCTTTAGCCCCGGAGGGATGTCTTCAGTCAATTTGCCGACAATTCCGCCTTTTTCCGCAGCCTGTTTAGCCCCTGCGGCATTTATTTTCAGCGATCTGAACTACGCAGCCGCTGAAGCCGGATTCTATGTTGGCCATGATCGGCACGACTAAAGTCGTGCCTTGACGCAATTGATGGCCTAAAAGCAATTTTGCAAGATGCTCAGAGTAGAATCCATCTTGAACCAGGAAACAAGGGAGAAAAAATGCAATATCGCGGCTTTGGCAAACTTGATTGGAAGGCTTCGGCGCTGGGTTTTGGGTGTATGCGCTTTCCCACCGAGGGCGGAGATCGTATGAGTCCCGCAATCGACGAGGCGGAAGCGGTGCGCATGGTTCGCCACGCCATCGACAACGGCGTCAATTATGTCGATACCGCCTACGTTTACCATGGCGGCCAGAGCGAAATTGTGCTTGGCAAGGCGCTCAAGGACGGCTACCGGGAGCGGGTCAAGCTGGCCACCAAGCTGCCGGTCTGGCTGGTCGAGAGCCCGGCGGATTTCGACCGTCTGCTCGACGAGCAGTTGACCAAGCTGCAAACTGACCATATCGACTTTTATCTGCTGCACGCGCTGAGCCACAGCCGCTGGCAGGATATTATTCTGAAGCACAAGGTGCTGGAGCGGTCCAAGGCCGCGCTTGCCGACGGCCGCATCCGGCATCTTGGCTTCTCCTTTCACGACGATTACCCGGCCTTCGAGGAGATCGTCAACGGCAGCGACCTCTGGAGCTTCTGCCAGATTCAGTTGAACTACATGGACACGGAGACTCAGGCCGGAGTTCGCGGCCTGAAGCTGGCGGCCAGCAAGGGCTTGGCCGTGGTGGTCATGGAGCCGCTGCTGGGCGGGCGGCTGGCCGAGCCGCCCCAGGATATTCGGGATCTGATGGTGAACTTTCCGGTACGTCGCTCGCCCGCTGAGTGGGCGCTCCAGTGGCTCTGGGATCAGCCGGAGGTCTCGCTGATTCTGAGCGGCATGAGCACCATGGCGCAGGTCGACGAGAATCTGCAATCCGCCGATCGCGCGCGCGTCCACAGCTTTACCGCCGCGGAGCAGGCGTTGATCGCCGCCGTCCGCGAGAAGTATCGCGCGCGTACGGCCATTCCATGCACCCGCTGCGGCTACTGTATGCCGTGCCCGAATGGCGTCAACATTCCCGGCAACTTCGAGTATTTCAACTACGCGCATCTGTTTGAGAACCTGCCCGACGCGCACTTCAAGTACGTGACCTTCCTCGCCGAGGCCGAGCGATCCAGCGCCTGCATCGCCTGTGGCGTCTGCGAGGAAAAGTGCCCGCAGAAGATCGAGATCAGTCAGTGGATGCCGAAGGTGACCGCGCTGCTGGCCTGAGCGTTAGTGGTCAGTGGTGAGTGACCAGTAGTAATGCCGGGTGCCCCATCCTTGCGACGTTCTTGTTTTTGTCGCAAGGGTGGGGATTTCTCATAATTCCATTGAGACAGCACGAAGCGTCAGGGCACGACTTCAGTCGTGCCGAAAGAGCAACAATAATATGCCGGACTCTAGAGCAAAGCTACAGTATAGCGAAACCAGAGTTGATGTATTCCGAAACCACAGTTCTCAAGTTGACGCGACCATCAGGGAGCGGCAACCCGGCACAAAACTTCAACAGGACACACCTACTCTGGTTTCGCTCTAGCTGTATCCTCCACTACAATTGGGCGCCCCAGGTTCCGATTTTGGAAGCTGGGAAAGCACAAAACTCAATCAACCAGATTTTCTGTTCCCTGTTCCCTGCTTTCACACTTTCACGCTTCCCAGGGATTGACCACCGACGGCGCAATCAACTCGAAGTGTTTCGCGTTGCGCGTGGCCAGGGTGGCGTGCGAGGCGAGCACAATTCCGGCGATCATGGTGTCGCGGAGTTCACCGGGGCGTCCTTTTCTTTGCCTCTCCGCAGCCAACTCCGCCGAACGCCGCGCCGCGGTCTCGTCATAGCTCGCGATTCGCTGTTCGACAACCTCGCCGAGCCAACGCTCGAAGCCGTCCATCAGAGCACTCCGCCGCTTGCCCGCCGGCATCGCCTCCAGGCCGAAACGAATCTCAAAAACAGTCACGGAAGTTATCCAGATCGAGGCGCGAGACTGTTGGTCAAGCCAGCGCTGAACGCGCGCATCCGGCCTGGGCCGCATGATCTCCGAAACCACATTTGAATCGAGGATAATCATTTATCAAAGCTGATCGGCTGAAGAGGGAAACCGCGCCATTCGCGAATCTCTTCTCCCTTTTCCAGTCCGATTCCCTGCCCGCTGAAGAGAGCGACAGAAGCCGTGCCAAAACCAACCGCCTGTGTCTTGTCTGGCCGCAGCGCGTTGCGGAGAATCTCCCGCGCCTCGGCTTCCATGCTTTGGCCGTGGCGCTTGGCGCGGCGCTGCAGGCGCGCCTTGAGCGAGTCTTCCAGATTGCGAACCAGAATCTGCGCCATCTCCGCCTCCATTGCTATCATGATAGCAATGGAGGTTATCAAAAGCAAAACGGATGCAGAGCTTCCTCAGAAGCCAAGCATCACAGGCTCCATTTCGAGGCGGATTCCGAAGCGCGCCGCAACGACGGCGGTGATTTTTGCGGCCAAAGCCAGGATCTCCGCGGCGCTGGCCGCGCCGCGATTGGTGAGCGCCAGCGTGTGCCGCGAGGAGATGGCGGCCGCGCCGAGCGCATAGCCCTTATTGAAGCCGGCCTGCTCGATCAGCCATGCGGCCGGAACCTTGACCCGGCCTTGATTCTCTGTCCCCTCCCCGGCGGGAAAGCGCGGCGGCTCGGCGGCGCTGACCGCCGCAATCTGGCGGAGTTGCTCCTCGTTGACCACGGGATTCTTGAAGAAGCTGCCCGCACTGCGGCAATCGGAGTCACCCTCGACAAAGAGCATTCCCTTGGATTGGCGAACGCGGCGCACCAGATCGGCGACTTCGGCCAGGCTCGCTTCCCTGCCCTCTTTCAGCTCTTCCGCAAGAGCGCGTTGCAGGCCGGCGTAGCGCACCGTGGGCGCGCCGCCGGGGGTAAGTCGATAGTCCACGCGCGTGACCACGTAGCGACCGCGATCGACCGTGTTGAAGCGGCTGCGGCGATAGGCAAAACCGCACTCAGCAGCCGCAAACTCGACAAAACTGCGCTCGTGAAGATCGAAGACGCGAACCCGCACAATGGCTGTGGCAACCTCCTGCCCGTAAGCGCCGACGTTCTGCACCGGCGTTCCGCCGACCGTACCGGGAATGCCGGCCAGGCACTCGACGCCCGCGCAGCCATCCTGAACGGCGCGCTCGACCAGGGCGTCCCATTGCTCGCCGGCGGCTGCCTGATAAATTCTGTGGACGGAATGATCCGCCGCGTCTGATGCAGTGATGCCGCGCAACGCCACGCGCAGAACGAGGCCATTGAATCCGGCGTCGGAGACCAGCAGGTTGCTGCCGCCGCCCAGCACAAAGAGAGCCGCGCCGCGCTCGTCCGCCCAGGCCGCGGCCTCGGCAATCTGCTCTTCGCTGACGGCCTCGGCAAACCAGCGCGCGGGACCGCCAATGCCAAAGGTGGTAAAGGGCGCCAGCGGCTTGTTTTCTTCGATAAGCATTGATAAAAAGGCTACACCTCGGTCAAGGATACGAAGCTATCGAGTGCTGTGCGTTCCCACATCTGGCGCGATAAAACCACGCCAGATATGGGGCACCCGATTACATTTGAGCCGACCCGCCGCGGATGAATCAGTAGCGCCGGCCTCCCGGCCGGCTGTAGCGTAGACGTCCTCGTCCACGCTCTGTTTCTTATCAGTCGCCCAGCTACACCTATTCAGAGACCGCGAATCCTTCGTCTGCTTCCGCCTGGCGCAGCATCTGCACCTTGCTGTGCCGGACCGAATAGGTGAAATAGACGACCAGTCCGATGACCAGCCAGATAATCAGGCGAGCCCAGTTTTCCCAGCCAAGCGCGCACATCAGGTAGCCGTTGACCAGTATGCCCAGGGCGGGCACAACCGGCAGCCAGCCATGGCAGAAGATTCCCGGCGTATGAAATGGCCGGGGCTGATCCGGCGCCTTGATGCGCAGCACAATGATGGATGCGCAAACCATGACGAAAGCCAGAAGCGTGCCGATATTGACCATCTTGCCGATCATGTCGATGGGCGTGAGGGAGCCGACGCTGGCGGCCAGCAGGCCAACCAGAATGGTGTTCTTCCAGGGCGTGTGGAACTTGGGATGAATGGCGCCGAAAAACTTCTTGGGCAGCAGGCCGTCGGAGGACATCGCATAGAGAACGCGGGTTTGCCCAAGCAGCATCACCAGCATCACGGAAGTGAGGCCAGCCAGCGCTCCGCAGGTGATGATGTTGGAAGCCCAATAGATATTGTGATCGAGGAACGCGTAGGTGATGGGCGCTCCGATATTGATCAACTGCCAGGGAACCATGCCGGTAAGCACGGCGGCGATGCCGATATAGAGCACGGTGCAGATCGTCAGCGAGGCGATAATGCCGATGGGCAGATCGCGCTGCGGATTCTTGGCCTCCTGCGCTGTGGTTGAAACCGCGTCAAAGCCGATGTACGCGAAGAAGATGTAGCCGGCCGCCGCGCCAATGCCGGGGAAGCCCATCGGAGCAAAGCTGTGCCAGTCATGCCCCCAGTTGGCGGGATGCACGAAGTGCATCCCGAAGATCAGCACGAACAGCACCACCGAAACCTTCAGAACGACGATTCCCGTGTTGAATTTGGCGCTTTCCTTGATGCCAACCACCAGGATCGTGGTAATAAGCATGGCAATCAAAAACGCTGGCAGGTTAAAGCCAAACTCCATGCCGAAGATGTGCGGCGCGTTCAGTATCTGATGAGCACGCGCCATAAGCGCCGCGGAGGGAGAAACCAGCACCGCCTCCAACGCATGCAGGAAACCCTGTGAGCCGGAGACCAGCTCCGGATGCGTTCTGGCCAGCAGCTCGCGGGCCGCCGTCTCCTTGGCCACCGAGAGCCCTGTCCAGTGGTCGTAGCTGATCCAGAGCGGCAATTTGATGCCGAACATCTTGAGAAATTCGATGAAGTAGGAAGACCATCCGGAGCTGACCGTGCTGGCGCCCATCGCATATTCGAGCGTCAGATCCCATCCGATGATCCATGCGAAGATTTCGCCCAGCGTGGCATACGAGTACGTGTATGCCGAACCGGCCAGCGGAATCATCGCGGCAAATTCGGCGTAGCAAAGCCCTGCGAAGGCGCATCCCAGGCCGGAGAGGACAAACGACAGCATCAGCGCGGGACCGGCATAATGAGCGCCCAGGCCAGCCATCACAAAGATGCCCGCGCCGATGATGCAGCCCACGCCAAGCGCCGTCAGCGAGAAGGCGCCAAGCGCCCGCTCCAGATGGCCCTCCCCTTCTTCCTGCGCTTCGGAAACAATCATGCTGAGGGGCTTACGCCGGAATAGATGTGCCATGCGAGTGAGCTACTCCTTTGCTTGTAAGTTGGATGGATTTTGCTTATCCCGCGCGGACCAGAACAGATAAACGGGAATGCCGAGCAAGACCAATGCCAGGCCAGGCCATGTGTATTGGGGCTTATAGCGTAATAATACGATACAAATCCCTGACGCCATCGCAATATAGAGCGCCGGAAGCACCGGATAGCCCAGTGCCTTGTAGGGCCGGGGCGCGTCTGGCCTCTGACGGCGCAGCACGAAAAGGCCGGCGATGGTGAGGATGTAAAAGACCAGCACGGCGAAGATGATGTAGTCCAGCAATTGGCTGTAAGAGCCAGAAACGCACAGTACCGTGGCCCATGCGGCCTGCACCAGCAAGCCCGCGGCGGGCGTCTTGTAGCGCGGATGCAGCTTGCCGACGGCTTTGAAGAAGAGGCCGTCGCGGCTCATCGCGTAGTAGACCCGCGCGCCGGCCAGCGACATTCCGTTGACGCAGCCGAAGGTGGAAATCAGAATGGCCGCAGCCATCAGATAAGCGCCGCCGGAGTGGAAGACCGGCTCCAGGGCCGCCGTGGCCACGCGGTCTTCGGTCGCGTACTGGATGCCGCGCGCCATCACTGTCGCGCCATTCGGATCGCCGTGCAGCGGCAAAACCAGCAGATAGCCGAGCGACACCAGAAAATAGACCACCAGCACAAAGCCCGTGCCCAGAATCAGCGAGAGCGGAATGTTGCGCTTGGGATTCTTCACCTCGCCGGCCGTGAAGGTGATGTTATTCCACGCATCGGAGGAGAAGAGCGAACCGACCTGCACCACGGCCAGAATCACCAGCGCGTTTACCAGCACGATGGGGCCGCCTACGCCCACCTGAACCGTGTGCAGTGAACTCCAGCCAGAATTCTTCCAGAACTGGCTCCAACCGGGGCCGAAGTTGGCAGCCCAGGCCGTCGCGTCGCGGCCCACGGTGAAAGCGAACAAAACCAGCGCCGCCAGCGACAGCGCCTTGACCGTGGTGAAGACATTCTGAATCAGCGCGCCCAGCTTGACGCCGAAAATATTCACGATAGCCAGTAAGACGACCACGGCAATGGCGGCCAGATTAGCCGTATTGACGCCGATTTCCATGTTGCCCAGCACCATCGGCCCCACCCGCAGCGCGGGCACGTGGGCAATGTGCCACAGCCAATGGGAAGACGAGATTGCCGGGAAAAAGACGCCGAGAAACTTGGCGAAGGCCGCCGCAACCGCCGCCAATGTGCCCGTCTGAATGACCAGGAAGAGCGTCCAGCCGTAGAGAAATCCCCAGAGCGGCCCCAGCGACTCGCGCAGATAGACGTACTGGCCGCCGGCCTTGGGCATCATGGCCGCCAGCTCGCCGTAGCTGAGCGCACCGATAAGAGTTAGCGCGGCCGTCACCAGCCAAGCGCCCAGAAATAGCGCCGGAGAGCCCGTGCCACGGGCAATGTCCGCATCGACAATGAAGATGCCGGAGCCGACCATCGACCCGATGACCAGCGCGGTCGAAGAGAAAAGGCCCAAGCCACGCACCATCTGGGGAGCGTTGGCCGAAGCGTCGGACGCGGCAATGGGGTCTTGAACATTCATTAGAAATACATTACCGGATTTTGGAGTAAATCTCTTTTCTTATGCTAATGTGTACAGGATCAAGACGGTATATGGAATTCGACACATTGAGATTCTCCATGATTGGCGCATTCTTATCGATAGGGCATGAAAGCACTGCGTTTACCGCAACGCGGCCAGCCACTTGCGGAACTCGGCCGCCGGGTCCGGCTGGCGAAAGATTCCCCCCGCAACGGCTACCAGCGAGGCTCCGGCTGCCAACGCGTCGGGAGCCGTGACCAGCGTAATGCCGCCAATCGCCACCAGCACCGGAGCGGGGCCAGCCGCCGCGCGTAGCCGCCGCACGCCTTCCATGCCGATAGGTGGCGCGGAGACCTGCTTGGTGCGCGTGGGGAAGACCACGCCGATGGAAAAATAATTCGCCGGAGTGGCCAGAATTCCCGGCACGAAAGCCGCGCCGCCGCCGAAGGTGCCGATGATTTTGTCCTCTCCCAGCCGTTGCCGCGCTTGCGCCGGGGTCACGTCGCCCGCATCCACGTGGACGCCGTCAAAACCGATTTTCTCAACCAGATCAGCCCGATCATCGAGAATCAGCTTCACCTGTCCAGCAGGCAGAGCCGCGCGAAGGATCTCGGCGTCAGAGAGCAACTCCGTCTCCGCGCCGGTCTTGTTGCGGTATTCGAGCAGCGTCACGCCCGCCTCAGCCAGCGAACCACCCAACCGGCGCAGAAACTCGGCGCGACCGCTGGCGGGAATGAACGAAGTATCGAGGATGGGATAGATTTTTGGAAATGTGTAGTGCATGGAATCAGGATAGACCATGAAGGACAGGGATCAGGGAATAGGAAGCACCAGACATTCCACTTCATTGCCCCTATTCCCGGATAGTTGGCAGCCGACTGCTGACCTGCTCCCTATTCCCTGCCTTTTTAGTGTTCGTCGGCCGAAGGGCCGTAAGTTCCGGGAATGGGCTTGTTGAGCAGGCGCAGATAGACGCCCAACTGGGCGCGGTGATGAATTGCGTGATTAAGAACGCAGTTGCGCCAGACAAAATACTTTGTGTTGTCGATCCATGCCTGTGCGCCAGCCACAAATTTCCAGTTTCCTTCCCATTTTGCGGGTTCAAACTTGGCCAGCGCGGCCTTGGCCTCGGCCACCTCGCGATCAAAACGCTCGAGCAGCGCCGCCTTGGACGCCGGAATGTAAGACTCCGCGCTGTGTTCCAGTTTGTCCGTTGTCAGAACGGAAACAGCCCACTTCCCTGCAAGCTCAGCGATGTGCCCGGCCAAACGTCCCAGACTCATCGATTTGGTGTGGGGCTTCCAGGTAAAATCCGCATCAGCCGGAATCGCATCGAGCAATTTGCGCGTCTTGGCCGATTCGCTGTTGTACTCGTCAATCAATTCCTTTTGAAAATCCATGCAGCACCCTCCAGTGTTCCGTAGCCAGCATAGTCGATTCAGACGGAAAAGCGAATGGCGTGCTAAGCGGTTCTCCAATAGCTATCCCCTGGAAGCGCGATGCTGAGTGACTTTTTTCTTAAGAAAAAGTCACCTTTTACGAGACTTGCTGGGACACATGAATTGGAGAACCGCTCGATAAACCCCGCCCCCACGGAGAGGTGTTAAGGTCAGATTGTTGCGGATGAAGTGGATTTGGTCAACATGGTTCGTTCCAGAACTTCCTGAATCGAGGATGTATGAGGATGCATTTCGGAAAAAAGGAATTACATCACACGGAGCGCTTTGGCTGGCTGCGCGCTGCTGTTCTGGGTGCGAACGACGGCATCCTTTCAACATCAAGTCTGGTGCTTGGCGTGGCAACCTCGCATGGAACTCACCATAGCATCCTGGTCGCCGGGACTGCCGGTCTGGTGGCGGGAGCCATGTCGATGGCTGCTGGAGAATATGTTTCCGTCCATTCGCAGGCAGACACCGAAGAGGCTGAACTGAACCTTGAGCGCACGGAACTCAGAACAGACACCAAGGGCGAACACAAGGAGCTGGCGGCAATTTATGAGGCGCGCGGACTTGCTCCCGCGCTGGCGAAACAGGTCGCCCAGCAACTGATGGCGCATGACGAACTGGGCGCACACGCGCTCGACGAACTTGGGATCTCGAAGACCTTCCGTGCGCGTCCCATTCAGGCCGCGCTGACTTCAGCCGCCAGCTTCGCCGTCGGAGCATTGATGCCTCTGATGGTCGTGGCTTTGGCGCCAGAGGCAAGATTGATTTTGCTTGTCACGGTATCATCGCTGGCGTTGCTGGCGCTGCTGGGAGGGATGGCTGCGCGCGCCGGTGGGGCGGGAGTGGCAATTGGCGCACTCCGTGTTACCTTCTGGGGCGGCTTGGGCATGGCGATCACAGCGGGTATCGGATGGCTCTTCGGAGCCGTTATGTAATCAGCGCCGGACTTTCGCTTTTTATCTCTGTTCTCTGTTCACGGGCCTTCCCTGGACCTCGGCCGGAGTCCGCACGGCAACCTTTTCCCTTGTTCGCGGCACGGCTGAATGCGTGGCCTTCAACAGCTTTCCCTGTCCATCAAAGGTCATGGTCCACGCCATGGGCCGCGGAGCCGCCGCCTCATCGGTAAAGCGAATCATTGCGCCGCCACGAGGGAGAAACTGCAACAGACCCGGCGGCGCGGCGGGCAGCTTCTGGATGTTGGAATCATCCGGCGGCACGATCTCGGGATGCGCTCCGGCCAGCGCGGCATAGCAGAGGCCGGTCGCCAGCCACTCCGGCGCTTTGTCTGGCTGCTCCTCGGCGCGGATGTGATTGAAGGCTGAAATGGTCAGCGCATTGATGGGCGCGGGCGAGAAGAGCGAATAGCCGCGGCGCAGGATGGGGATAATGCGCGCCTGCCCCACGCTGCCACGCGGAACGGACGCCGTAAACACGCTCACGTCGCCCGCGCCGTGTTCGCGCGTGAACCGCAAAAAGAGGTGATGGGGCAGCGCGGAACAGACCACTTGCTGGGAGCGCCATGCGCCCTGGTTGAGTTCGAAACCGGCAGCCAAAGCGCGCTCTTCAATCAAGGATTCCGCGCTGGCCGCCAAAGCGCGATCCTCCGGGGTCATCTGCTGCTGGGAACGGAAATCGAGCGCGGTGGCAAGCGTGGCGCTCTCGCCGTCAAGCTCAAACAGCACGGGGCGCGGCGGGGCCTGGCGCACCTGGATGGGCTGCGGCGTAGAGGCATTCCGTTCCGTCTGCGCCTCAACCAGAACGCCGGCCGCAGAGATAGCAACAAAGGTCAGCGCGATGAAGAGAATTCTGGAGGGTTCCATGCTGCCCTTAAAGCGATTTCGGTTTAAGGGCTCACAGGACAAGAAAATGTTGATGGTCTCCCACCCTTTGTGCAAAGAACGCACAAAGGATGGGGCGCCCAGATTTTCGTTCACACTTGAGTCGAAAAAACCCATAGTTTATCACCGCTCTGGAGTTTCTTTTGCGGATAGTAAAGCCACAAAAAGGGCAGCCTGATGAAGGCTGCCCTTGATGGCCCAGGAGTGGCTCATGCGCGCCGGTCCCTTGCCGGGTCCGGCGCAACAGAATCCGCCGGTTACTTGGCCGCCTTGTGTCCGGCCGCCGGCTTGTGCGCCGGAGCAGCAGGCTTCTTGATCGCCGCTTCGATCTCTCCGTCCCGCAGCACGATCTGGGCCGATTGCGCGGCCGTGGCCGTGGCTGGAATCTGCGTGAAGGAGTCGTAGGTTCCCACCAGCGCAGCGGCGGGCGGAACTCCAAAGACGAACCCGACGGCTGGAATCTCCTTTTCCGTCAGGGGCTTCTTCAGATTGACGATGAAGTCCGGAATCTTGGCGTCCTTGGCGTCCTGGGTCACGGCCACCTTGACCACCGTGGCGCTGGCTTCAATCACCACTCCCGGAACCGGCGTAACCTGGTCCTTCAGAACGGCCCAGAGCTTGTCGGCGTCTTCCTTAGTGCCGGCGGCCAGGATGAACTCCTTGTCGCCCAGGTTCAGCGTCTTCAGGTCAGAGGTGGCCAGGATAATATCGTGAATCTGCTCGGCCGGCGTCTTGGCGGGCGTAATCACGAGATCGCCGCCCGGGAAGGTGGACTGGGCAGCTTTGGCCTTGATGTCCTCCAGGCCCTTCAGGTCGCCATGATACTTGTTGTAGTAATACTCAAGCGACTTTTCGATACCGGCTTTATAGGAGGCGGGGGCGAAGTCCCAGGCGCGCGCATAGAACCAGATCGCCTTCACCAGATCCCTGGCGCCGGGCTGAGCATACGCCTGGGCGAGGAAGAGCGTGTCCTGCAGGCCCACGCTCTTGCTCTGATCGTCGGTGTAAAGCATCAATTCCGCCGTATACTCGGAGGCCGCCCCTTTGAAATCCTTCTTGGAAACCGCGTCGTCAAACGCGATGGCCGAATGAAAAATCGGGTAGGTTCCACCGATCAGATTCTTCCAATCGCTGTCAGAGACCGCGGTGGGCTTGACCGCCAGCAGACCCTTGTGAGCCAGCGCCGCAGCATCGTCGCAGGTCTGCGCATCCGAAGTTTTGGCGCACTGGCCTTTCTTGATGAGGACCGAGTAATAAATGGCCTTCATGTTGTTCGGGTCAGCCTGAAGCAGTCGGCCAGCCGCGCTGAGCGCCTTGTCGGAATCGCCCAGGCCGCCCTGTTGCGGCGGCAGGAAGTAGGCATCAACCAGAAGATCAAGAGCAGCGTTCTTGACGACGCTCTGCGGATATGTTGTCAGAAAACTCTCCAGCGCCGCGGCCTTGGCCTGTGGGTTGGACTGGGTGGTAGCCGTTTGATAGGCGTTGAACTCTGCCGGATCCTTGATGGTGATCGAATCCTCGGCACGCAGCATGGGCGCAACAGCAAGGCTGATGCCCGCCAATGCCATCACAGATGCTAAGACTAACTTCTTCATTCAGTGCTCCTGGGAATTGCCAAAATGAAAATCAATGTTCTTACGTGCATTTCCGGAACTTTCGACCACATTTTCACCGCGGCTGAAGACCGGGGGACAACTGGTACCCATACCACCGATCATGGTGGTGTTGGATGGATTATAGAAAGCTCAGCCCGCCGTGACAAGCGGATTTATAAAACAGGGACTAGGGAACAGGGGATAGGGGAAAGTTTTCGCCCGCGATTGGTCCAGGACGGGCTGGAAAGCCCCTGATTCTTGATCCCCTGTCCCCTGTTCCCTGTATTTTCATTGCAGCAGGCGCACCAGCTCGGTCTGCTCGGCCAGGAAGGCGTCATGGCCATGAGAGCTGGTCATCTCCCGGTAATCAACCGGCACGCCAGCCGCGCGAATAATATAGGCAAAGTCGCGCACATCCTGGGGTGGAAACAGCCAGTCGGAACTGATGCCTACGATGCGGAGGCGGGCGCGAATTCCGCCAAAGGCCTCTTCCGGCGTATGCCCGCGCAACGGATCCCAGGTGTCCATCGTACGCATGATGGCCAGATAGGAGTTGGCGTCAAAGCGGTCGACGAAGCTCTCCCCCTGGTAGTCCAGGTAGCCGGCGATGTCGAAGCGCCCGCCGATCAGGCCGCCGCCCTGGTTATCCAGCCCCAGCGGGTCTTCGCCGTTGCGGTTGGGCCGGCGTCCATAGCGCTCGCCAAACAGCTCTGCGGACTTGTAGCTGATCATGCCGATCTGGCGCGCCAGCGAGACCCCTTGCCGCGGAGGACGCTGCGGCAGATAGCGGCCGCCGGCCCACGCCGGGTCATGCACAATGGCTTGCCGCTGCAAGTGGTTGAGCGCCAGCCCCATGGCGGAAAGCGGCGCCACGCCAATCACCGCCGCATTCTGCACGCGCTTGGGGTCATAAACCGCCCAATCCAAGGCCTGCATCCCTCCGAGGGAGCCGCCAAGAACCAGCCGCAGACGGCGTATCCCAAGCGAATCCAGCAACTTGGATTGCGCGCACACGTTGTCGCGGATAGAAATCAACGGAAAATCCGGCCCGTAGACCCTGCCTGTTTCGGGGTCCACCGAGCCGGGACCGGTCGAGCCGTAGCAGGAGCCCAGCAGATTGATGCAAATTACAAAATCGTGATCGAGCGAAAGCACCGCGCCGGGCGCGAAGATCTCCGGCCACCAGGCGCCCACCAGCGCCGAGCCGGTCAGCGCATGGCAGACCAGCACGGCGTTGTCCTTGGTCGCGTTCAGCCGGCCATACACCGCGTAATGCAGCGTAACGCCGGCCAGAGCGCGCCCGCACTCCAGCAGCAATGGCTCATCGAGCACATAGTCGCCTTCGTAGGTAGGCTCCGGAAAACGCTTTTTCTGCGGCGTGATTCCGGTTCCGGTTCGGGCTTCAGTCATCGTACTCATAGTGTGCCATGTTCCCTGGCCTAAGCCTTGAAAGCCTCACCGTTGGCAGTCTCAATCGCCTCGTCCAGATCAGCGATAATATCCCGGATATCCTCGATGCCCACGCTCAAGCGCACCAGTTCGGGAGTAATGCCAGTCCACGCCTGCTCCTCGACCGAAAGCTGCTCATGCGTGGTCGAAGCCGGATGGATCACCAGCGACTTCACGTCGCCGATGTTGGCCAGCAGCGAGAAGACCGGCAGCGTATTCAGCTTGTCAATCAGCTTCCTACCCGCATCGATTCCGCCCTTGATGCCGAAAGTGACCAAACCGCCCTGCCCGTCAGGCAGATACTTCAGCGCCCGCTTGTGATACTTGCTGGACTCCAGGCCAGGATAGTTGACCCAGGTCACGCCCGGATGCTTCTCCAGGTGCTTGGCCACGGCCAACGCATTCTCCGAGTGCCGCTGCAAGCGCAGTTGCAGCGTCTCAATGCCTTGCAGCACAATCCAGGAGCTGAAGGGCGAAAGCGTTGCGCCGGTGTTGCGCAATCCCTGCACCCGCGCCTTCAAGATGAAAGCCAGCGGGCCAAAATTAGCTTTGGTATAGGAAAGCCCGTGGTAAGAGGGATCGGGATTCGTGAAGTTCGTGAAACGTCCCGAAGCCTCCCAATCGAACTTGCCCGAATCCACGATCACGCCGGCAATCACGCTGCCGTGACCGCTGAGGAATTTGGTGGCCGAGTTGACCACGATGTCCGCGCCCCACTCGATGGGCCGCACCAGCGCCGGGGAAGCCGCCGTGTTATCGATAACCAGAGGCAGTTTGTGGTCATGCGCAATCTTGGCCAGCGTTTCGATGTCCGCGACATCCAGCTTGGGATTGCCCAGCGTCTCGGTATAGAGAGCCTTGGTCTTGTCGTTGATGGCCGCGCTCAGAGCGCCAAAGTCGTCCGCATCGGCAAAACGCACCTTGACGCCGCTCCGGCGCGGAAAGGTATGGGCCAGCAAAGAGTATGTGCCACCATAGAGCGAGGTCGTGGAAACGATCTCGTCTCCGGAGTCGGCCAGTGTGGACAGCGCCAGATCCTCCGCCGCCAGCCCCGATGCCGTCGCCAGCGCCGCCGCGCCGCCTTCCAGAGCCGCCACCCGCTGCTCCAGCACATCGGTGGTGGGATTCATGATGCGGGAATAAATATAGCCAGGCTCCTGCAGGCCGAAAAGCCGTCCGGCATGAGCGGCGTCATGGAAAACGTAAGAAGAGGTCTGGAAGATCGGCGTGGATGCGGCGCCGGTGGTGGGGTCGGGCACTTGGCCTGCGTGAACGGCAAGGGTGGCTAACTGCTGCTTTTTCTCTTCGGACATTACTGGGCTCCTTTTAGCTCATGCTCTGTTTTGGTTTGTAAATGCAGACCGGACGGGCCGCGCCAAACGCAAAACGGCCCGAATCCTATTCGGACCCGGGCCGCCTGGCTTCAAGATCGATTGCGACTAGCGCATCTGCCTCTCAGGAACCAAACGGACGGGTCCGCTCGCCATACACGCACACTCGCACATGGCCATGACCGCGATTCCGTAGCTCCGTGAGTTCAGCATGGGAACAGTATCCGCCATGGCCTGGGCGCGTGTCAAATGAAAAATTGAAGTCAGGAGCTCCACCGGCAGCATTCCTGGCAAAGACACGCCGCCCCGCAAAACGTATTCCTTGGCGAGCAGAGTACCCTGCTTCAGGCCTCGGCTCTTCTCGCCAAAAAATTTTCCATGAAGCTGGTGTCGAAGTTACCGGCGCGGAAATCGGGGTCGGCCAGAATCTGCTGATGCAGCGGAATGGAGGTATATATGCCCTCGACGACAAACTGGCTGAGGGCGCGCTCCATCTTGGCAATCGCCTCGGCGCGGTCGCGGCCATGAACGATCAGTTTGGCCACCAGCGAATCGTAGTAGGGCGGAACGACGCCCTCGGCGTATTGCGCCGTATCGACGCGCACGCCGTTGCCGCCGGGCACGTTGAAGGCGGTGATCTTGCCCGCCGACGGAGTGAATTTGACCGGATGCTCGGCGTTGATGCGGCACTCAATGGCGTGGCCGCTGATTTCGAGCTTGGCGGGCAGAATGTTCTCCAGCCGCTCGCCCGCGGCAATCAGCAACTGCGCCTTCACGATGTCCACGCCGCTGATGGCTTCGGTGATCGGGTGCTCGACCTGGACGCGGGTGTTCATCTCGATGAAGTGAAGCTCGCCTTCCGCACTCATCACGAACTCGACCGTGCCGGCGTTCTGGTAGCCGATTTCTTTCAGGCAGCGGCAGATGGTGCGGTCCAGCTCGGCGCGCATCTTGGGCGTCACGCGCAGGCTGGGCGCCTCCTCGATCAGCTTTTGGTGGCGGCGCTGGATCGAGCACTCGCGCTCGAAGAGCGTCCGCACATTGCCGTACTCATCGGCCAGCACCTGAAACTCGATGTGGCGCGGATTCTCGACAAACTTTTCCAGATACAGCTCGCCATTGCCAAAGGCGTTGGCCGACTCGCTGGAAGCCGCCTGGAAAAGGCCGGGCAGTTCCTCCGGGGCGCGCACCACTCTCATGCCGCGTCCGCCGCCGCCCGCCTTGGCCTTGAGAATGACCGGGTAGCCCACCTTTTTGGCGCAAGCCAGCGCTTCCTCTGCCGTGGCCAGAATGCCGTCGGAGCCGGGCAGAATGGGCACATTGGCGCGCTTCATCGCCGCGCGCGCCTTTTCCTTCTCGCCCATCAACCGTGTAACCTCCGGCGGGGGGCCAATGAACTTGATATTCGAGGCGCGGCAGACTTCGGCAAAGTTGGCGTTCTCGCTCAACAGGCCATAGCCCGGATGAATCGCGTCCACGTTGGCGATTTCCGCCGCGGAGATCACCGCCGGCACATTCAGATAGCTCTCCGCCAGGCGCGGCGGGCCAATGCAGATGGCCTCATCGGCAAAGCGAACGTGCAGCGCATCGCGGTCGGCCTCGCTATAGACGGCGACCGTGCGAATGCCCAGTTCCCGGCAGGCGCTCAGCACGCGCAGCGCGATTTCTCCACGATTGGCAATCAGAACTTTACGAAACATGGTTGGACCCTTTGAGCGGAGTTAGTGGTTAGCGGTGTTAGCGGAGTTATGCCTCTAGCCACTTGAAGAAGTACCAATGCTGGGTGCCCCAGGTCTCGATTTTGAGACCTGGGATACCTCGAATTCAATGATGCGAAGTCGCGCGGCCAGATAACTAACTCCGCTGTCTAACTTACGCCAGCCGGATGGAAAAAAGCGGCTGCCCGAACTCGACGGGCTGGCCGTTGGGGACGAAGCACTTGACGATTTCGCCGGCGGCGTCCGATTCGATCTCGTTCATTAACTTCATGGCCTCAACGACGCCAATCACCTGCCCCTTGGTCACGTGATCACCAGCCTCGACAAACTGCGCCGCGCCTGGCGAAGGCGAGCCATAGAAGGTTCCGACCAGCGGCGACGTGACGATGTGCAGGCCGGCGTCCGGATCAGCCGCCGGGGCGGCCGGGGCAACGGGCTGAGCCGCCGCGGCCGGTTGCGCGGTAGCCAGCAGGTGCGCCAGATCGCCCAACTTGGCCGGGGCGGCCTCCGGCTGGTTGAATTTGAGCCGCAGCTTCAGGTTGTCCCGATCCAGATCGAATTCGGCAACCTCATACTTCTTCAAAAACTCGATCAGCTCTTTCAGGTCTTCAATATCTTCTGTTTTCATTCGTTCCTTGACGCTCCCGCACGCGGCGGAAGGGGTTGTTCAGAGTTCAATCAGGGCCTTGGGGGCCGGGGTAAGCACCTGGACTCCGGTCGGGGTTACAGCCACCGTGTCCTCGATGCGAATGCCGAAGCGTCCAGGCAGGTAGATTCCCGGCTCGACGGTAACGACCATACCAGCAACGAGCCGTGTGGTTGCGCCTGCGCCGACGCGCGGCGCTTCGTGAATCTCCAAGCCGACGCCGTGGCCGGTAGAGTGATTAAATGTTTCCGCCAAGCCCGCCCGGCGCAAAACACCGCGCGCGGCCTCGTCCACTTCGCCGCAACTGGCGCGCGGAGCCACGGCGGCCACGCCAGCCTCCTGCGCCTCCAGCACGGCCTCGTAGGCCGAGCGTTCATCGGCCTTGGGCCTGCCCAAGTGTACGGTACGCGTCATGTCCGAGCAATAGCCGTGGAGAATCACGCCAAAATCCATCACCACAAAGCCATTGCGAGGCAGCTTGGCGGCGGTCGCGTGGCCGTGCGGCATGGCGGAACGCGCGCCAGCGGCGACGATGGTCTCAAACGACATTCCCTCGGCGCCCAACAAGCGCGCCTGATGCTCCAGTTCGGCGGCGACCTCGAATTCGGCCAGACCGGGCCGAATAAAAGTCAGAATGTGGTCGTAGAGCTTGCAGCCAAGCAGCGCCGCCTCGCTCATCAGCGCCAGCTCGTCCGCGTCCTTCACCTGGCGCAACGGTCCAACCAGCGGCGCAGCCAGCGCGGAGAGGAAATTGCGGCGCAAGCGCGCGGGCAGCGCGGCCTTCCAGCGCGTCAGATGGTCCACCGTGGTCTGCGTAGGATCGAAGCCGACGAAGTCAACGCCGGATTGTGCGGCCAGCCACTCGACGGCGGCCTCGGAGACGGAGCGGGAAACGATCTCGACCTCTGCCGAAGAAACCTCCAGCGGAGCCTGCTCCGCATAGCGGCCATCGGTGAAGAGGCGTGCTGCGCGGCGCGTGACAGCCAGCGCGGCGCTGGAGCCGGTGAATCCGGAGAGATAGCGAACGTCAGACAGATTGGTGACCAGCAGGCCATGAAGCCCGGCTTTGGTCAAACGACGGCGCAAAAGGCCGATGCGGCGTGAGTAGTCCACCTATTCAGCATAAATCATGATAGGGGTGCACTACTCCCCTTTCCTACAGCCTAGTATGCGCTCATGCAGAACCGCTATAAGTAGAGTAATCCGCAGATAGTTCTTCACCTGTCGAAATGTCCCGGATTGCGATGAAGTCAAGATTCTCGTCACATTTGACATTAGGGGTAGTCGAATTATTCAAATACCAGCCAGGTCCCATTGCGTTGAAGTTCGGCGGAGTTGCATATCGCCCTTCACGTAGTACACCGAAATCGGTATAAAGCCGTCTCAACTCTGGCCGTCTTGGAAGATTTTTGGAATCTGTCCAGACCAATCTCTCGCTCTCACCGGCAAATACGTTTGTTCCCTTTGGAATCGGGCAAATTGCGAAGACTCCGACGCCTCCCGTATGAAGCTTCGACGGTTTCAGTCGAACAAATACGCCTTTATGTGGTTGTTGCGATTTGGGCGGTCCCCATTTTTCGGCCAGATATCGTCCAAGCCCCTCAATGTCGGGATAGACCGTTGCAGTATTGATGCCCATGTCACGCAATACCGACCTAAACTCTCGCGCTTTTTGACCAGGAATAATGATCTTTAATAGTGGTCCGCCCTCACGCCATATGCGGTTGAGACTTTCCGTCTCAGAACCGTGGATTGTAAACGCAGATCGTTGGCTCTCAATTCTTCTTGAAAAAGAAGCAGGATAAACAGCAAGTGGGAGCTTCGGCACAGTATTGAATCTCTGCCCGTGAGTGAGTGGCAACCATTTATCTATTTTTTGATTTTCAACTGTCTTATTACCAACAAAACCGGGTGACACAACCACTCCTCGCTTAAAATCTGGATTCCTTTCGTTCAACTCGTATGGATCAAGCATCCAAATCACGGAATCGTTATCCATACATTCTGTCGCGACCGCAAAATATGCGGCGACCAGAACGCTCTCAGTCCAATCAAGTAGCCTTGTCGGTACATTATGGTGTTGCATCAAGAAATAGCCATCACATAAGCCCAGCGAGGATGTTCCTGACGATCTAAGTGATGGCGCCTTAGTTAAAAAATCTTCGATGCTTTCATTCTCATCGATACAGGTATTCTTATCCCATTTTCTGCCACGAAGACTTGATGGACACAACTTCCAACCGCTAATTGCATGACCGCGATACCAAGGTCTGTTTTGATCAGCTTCTGTAAATCTCCAAAATCTTGTCTGCTCTGCAACTATGTCCAACAACGCGTTTACGGAATCTGCGATCGCGGTAGGGGACAAAGCTGCTGAGTTATGCTGTTTTGGCATTGTCAACGTCATCGCTTTCTATAAGGCTGGACGGACGGGCTTCTTCTGCTCTGGATCAAGTTGAGCATCGGCGGCGTGCTGGTCGCTCTGGCGGTCCATCCACTCGTCCAGGCGGCTGCGCTTGAAGCGCCAGCGGTTGCCCAGTTTGAAGGCCGGCACAAAGCCCTCGGAGGCGTATTTATAGAGCGTGTCGGGAGAAACGGCCAGATAGTCGGAGGCCTGGCGAATGTCCATCACTTCGCGCACCTCGGGAACCAGCAGATTGGAACGGGCGGCGCTGCTGCGCATGGTTGCCTCCTCAAAAGGACAGTTATTCAAGACAAGATTCCGGCACTTCTGCCAGCATTCTTTTGTATAGCGCGATTGGACCCGGTCTTTCAAGGGTTTTCCGGCATTTTGACGAATTTTACCGGCTTTTCACGGCCCGTTGCGGAAGACGCGCTGGACGAGTCTCCAAAGAAAACCCCGCCGGTTGCGGATGGGGTCGAGCCGGGCACAATGGCTTGCGACCTTATGACGGATGGTGCAAGCGATCCCCACTTCGCCAAGAACGCGAAGGAAGCGCCGGCCTCCCGGCCGGCTGTAGTGCGGACGTCCTCGCCCGCGCTGGTTCATGGTAAATGACCAAATTCATGCTGTCATAACGCTAGTTCTGGTCGTCGCGGCGATGGAGGGTCGGCTTGTCGTCGTCGGTGCTGGAGGGCGCATTGCCGGTCGAGGAGCCGGTGGAACTGGTCGAGTCGCCGGTACTGGTTCCGGCGCGACGCAGCGAGGGCTTCTTGCCGCCCTTGGAGTCGGTCAGGCGGCGCTTGTTTTCGATGCGCGCCAGCCGCGCCTTCACGTCGTCAAACTCCGAGGTGGTCACCGTGTACTGATCCCGCGCGGGCAGGATGCGGGCAATCTCCTCCTGCGTATGCAGAATGCGGTCGGGGGTCTGCGGATGGTCGGCAAAAACCTTGGCGACCGAGCCGGGCTTGCGCTTTTCCAGGGCCTGTATCTTCTCAAAGAAAGTGATGAAGGCCTGCGGATCGTAGCCGGCGCGATACATATATTGCACGCCGAGGTAGTCGGCCTGCGCCTCAAAGTCGCGGGAAAACATCAGGAACGCAACGGGGATGCCGATCTGCGAGCCTTCGTAGATGCCGTAGCCGGTCCAACCGCCCACGAAGATCATCACCGGCACCATGCCGATCTGCGCATAGTGCAGCCGGGTCATCTCGCGCGCCGCGTGATGGGCGCAGACGTGCGCCGTCTCGTGCGCCATCACCCCGGCCAGCTCCGCCTCCTCGTCGGCGTTCAACAGCAAGCCGGAGTTGACGTAGAAAAAGCCGCCGGGCAGCGCAAAGGCGTTAATCTCATCCGAATCGATCACCTTGATGGTGAAGGGCACCTTGCAGTCGGAGTTCTTGACGATGTTCTGGCCGACGCGGTTCACAAATTCGGTAACCACCGGGTCGGTGATGAACTTGGTGCTCTTCTCGATCTCCTGGGCGTAGGAGCGACCCATCTGGATCTCGCCATTGGTCGAGTACCAGTTCCCCATGCCGCGACCGCCGACGTCGCGATTGCCCACGGCGCTCACGTCGTCCACCGAACCGGGCTTGACGTTGACCTTTTGGCTGCCCGGCTCGATGACCTTGTCCGGATTGACGGTGGTAGCCGGGGTGTCACCCCCAACAGGCGTGGTTCCCGGCGCGGGCTTGTCCTTGGGATTGGTGGCCGGTGGAGTGGTGGTGGAAGGAGTGGTTGCCGGGGGCTTTGCGGCTGGCGTGTCTCCGGCCACAGGCGTCGTTCCCGAAGCCGGCTGCGCCGCGGGAGCCGTCGTCGAAGTCGTGGCGGATTTATCGGATGGATTGGTTGGAGTCGTGTTCGACGGCGTGGATTGCGCCCACGCGCCCGCCGTCAGTGCCAGCGCCAATCCCGCCGACAAGATTTCTGTCTGAACTGCTCTCATGACCTCGCCTCCGGCCCCCTTTCATTCTCGCAGAGTGGAGTACCACTGCCCAAGCCGGCTATACCTGATTCCTTAGACGCTCGCGGTGGTCCATTGGGCAACACGGGACAAAGTAAATCTTATGCAACACCAAACCTGTCAATGCAGAAGCTATCCAAAGACAGAAAAGCCCCACCCTTGCGGATGGGGCTTTGGCCGATCAGCGGGAGGCGATTGGCCCCGCCGCTGCGGGTTTAGTCGTAGTATTCCAGGCCCAGATGGGTGATGAGGTCCACGCCCTGAATGTGGCGCAGCGTGTTCTTCAGCTTCATCGACTGGATAAAGAGATCGTGCTCTGGATAGAGGCCCTCGGCCGTCTGCGGCGACTTCAGATAGAAGCTGAGCCACTCCTGCACGCCAATCGAGCGCAACTCCGGCGTGCGCTTGGCCAGATCCATGAACAGCACCAGATCGAGCGCGACCGGAGCCGCCAGAATCGAATCGCGGCAGAGGAAGTTGATCTTGATCTGCATCGGATAGCCCAGCCAGCCAAAGATGTCGATGTTGTCCCAGGCTTCCTTGTCATCGCCGCGCGGCGGGTAGTAGTTGATGCGAATCTTGTGGTAGAGATTCTTGTAGAGGTCGGGGTAAAGCTCCGGCTGGAAGATGTAATCGAGCGAGCCGAGCTTCGACTCCTCCTTGGTTTTGAAAGATCCCGGATCGTCCAGGACCTCGCCGTCGCGGTTGCCCAGGATGTTGGTCGAGAACCAGCCGGAAACGCCCAGCAGGCGCGCCTTGAGAGCCGGCGCGATGACGGTTTTCATGAAGGTCTGGCCAGTCTTGAAGTCGCGGCCAGCAATCGGCGCCGCGTTGCGCTTCGAGAGCTCAACCATGGCCGGAAAATCGACCGTCAGGTTGGGTGCGCCGTTGACGAACGGAACGCCCTCGCTCAGGGCCGCATAGGCGTAAAGCTGCGACGGCGCGATGGCGATGTCGTTGTTGTCCATGCCCTTCTCAAAGGCTTCGATGCTTTGATGCACAGCCGTCTTTTCGAGGTAAATCTCGGTCGAAGCGGCCCAGAGGACCACGACGCGATCCACGGTCTTCTTGAAGGCGCGAATGTCGGCCCGAATCTGCTCGGCCAGGTCGCGCTTGTTCTTGCCCGTCTTCACGTTGACGCCGGTCAGGCGCTTCACATAATACTGGTCAAAGACCGCTGGCAGCGGCTTAATCGTCTCCAGGTAGGGCTTCAGTTGCTCAACCAGATCCTTATCCAGCACCTTGGCGTGCGAGGCGGACTCGTAGACATTGTCCTTGAAGATGTCCCAGCCGGTGAAGACCACGTCTTTCAGGTCGGCCAGCGGCACAAAATCCTTGATCTTAGGAGAGTTCTTGTCGGTGCGCTTGCCCAGGCGGATGGTGCCCATCTGCGTCAGCGAACCAATCGGCTTGGCCAAGCCGCGGCGCACAGCCTCGACTCCGGTAATCAACGTGGTGGCGACGGCGCCCAGGCCGACCACCATCACTCCCAGTTTGCCCGTTGCGGGCGCAATCTTTGATGCTTCGGCTGCCTTCTGGCCGCCCTGTTTTTCAGTTCCCATTGTTTCTCCTAACTTCACTTTGATAGCCCCGGATTCCCTGGGCCGTCCAAACTTTCTTCCGGCAACCGGAACAGTGTACGCCTTGCCTAGCGCCTTCGTCCTGTTCTGTCCCATTTGCCGCTTTACGCCGCCTCCGCCGCCCTGCCGCGCTTCAGATGCGACCAGACAAACCACACCACGACCGCCAGCAGAACGAGTTCAACACCCAGGTGAAAGCGGTGAAACGCCGCTTGAAAACGCGGGTCCGTGTGCCACGCCTCGCCCAGCCTCATGCCGGCATAAGTCAGCACGAAGCACCACGGCCACGAGCCCAAAAATGTGTAAATGTGAAAACGGAGCTGCGGCATCCTCGCAATTCCCGCGGGAAAAGCGATGAAGGTGCGCACCACCGGCAGCAAACGCGACAGCAGGACCGTAATCGAGCCGTACTTGGCGAAAAACGCCGTCATCCGGTCCAGATCGCGATGGCTCATCAGCACCCATTTGCCATAACGCTCAACCAGCGGCCGTCCGCCTTTGGCGCCAATCCAATAGGCGACGAGCGAGCCCAGGTTGCAGCCAATGGCCCCGAAGGTGGCCACCCAAAACAAGCCCACTGGCAAGCCCAGCCAGGTGGCTCCCGCGCCGAATCGTCCGGAAAAGACCAGAAAACCGGCAAACGGCAGGATGATCTCCGAGGGCAGCGGAATGCACGCCGATTCAATGCCCATCAGCGCGGTCAGACCGGCATAGCCGCCCTGGCCGATCACGTGGGTAACGAAGTGCATCAAAAAGACAATGATTTTTTCGCTCATGCGCCAGTTCAGTATATAAGGTCGCGCCCGGTTTGGCCCATGCCGGCCGCTTGCGGCCAGCAATTCTAAGTGGGACTCCACATCAGCAAATCCATGAGCAGCCCATCGGCCTGCTCCCGTAGGGAGCCATCGAAAATAGCCCAGGGCAAGCATAGCGCCGCCCTGGGTAAGAGGCAAAGAGAAGGTCCTCCGCCCCGTAGGGACGGATCGAACACTTCTACAAAATCCAGGGCTGACGCCGGGCTTTCATGCCGCCCCTCCGAGTCTCTGAGGCGGGAATCCCTCGACCGGATGCTTCCCCAGGGTTTCACCCTGGGCTATTTTCTCCTCTTCCCTCCGGGAAGAACGGCGCAGAATGCCTCGTTATTCCCCCACTTAGAATTGCTGTCTTGCGGCGGCGTGCCAGGCGCGCCAAGGCCTTCCGTTCGTTGATTTTGTTAGGATGAGGGAGTCTGACTTGCATCATGTCCACCAAACGCGCAAAACCCGCAAAAGCCAAGCCATCAGCAAAAGCCATCAGGGCTAATAGCGATACCCTTAGCCGCGTCACTGCCATTCTCAAGGGCCTCGACGAAGCCTATCCCGACGCCGTGTGCGCGCTCAACCATCGCTCGCCGTGGGAGCTTCTGGTGGCGACGATTCTCTCCGCGCAATGCACGGACGCGCGCGTGAATCTGGTGACGCCGGAGCTCTTCCGCCGCTTCCCTACCCCGCAAAAAATGGCGCAAGCTTCCCTCGAAGAAATCGAGGAAAAAATCCGCAGCGCCGGCTTCTATCACAACAAGGCCAAGTCGATTCAGGGCGCGGCCAGCAAGTTGGTCGCTGAATTCGGCGGCGAGATTCCGCAAACCCTGGCCGAATTGATTACATTACCGGGCGTGGCGCGCAAGACGGCCAGCGTCGTCCTTGGCGTCTCATTCGGCAAAGCGGAAGGCGTGGTAGTGGATACGCACGTCTTCCGCATTGCGCGGCGGCTGGGGCTGGCCAAGGGCGACACGCCGCAAAAGGTCGAGCAGGAGCTAATGCGGATTCTTCCGCAAGAGCGCTGGATCAGTTTTTCGCATCAGATCATCCAGCATGGACGCCAAGTCTGCGAAGCGCGCAAGCCCCGGTGTGAACGCTGCAATCTGGAGCAGCTTTGCACGGCGGAAGATAAGACGTGGCGGAGTTAGGAGTCGGCAACATTGGCGGGATTAGCGGAGTTAGTGCCCGTTGTAAAAGTCTGACAGAGTGATCGCTGCTGCTTGCAGATTATCTCTCCCCTTTGTCGCACAATGATTCTTGGAAGCGATCAGACCGTGCGTGTGGATATTCATCGCCGTCTGCTTTCTCTCAAAATCGTCTATAACTCCTTATCCTGGAAGATTTTGCAGGCAACTTCTTTGTTTTGAAGATTTTGCAGCAACACCCCACTTGTAAGCTACAGAAAACAAGGAATTTGCTTCCAAAATATGGGTGGGGGGGGTAGCTTTGCTGTCCTATCCAGACCTGGAATGAAACCGGAGTTGACGTATCCCGGAGCTGCAACTTTCACCACGGATTGTTCGCGGTATTAGCAAGCAAAACCCGCTGCACCGCAGCAATCAGCCCCGGAATGTCAGAAGGCTCAGCTTCGGCGGTTGGCTCCCACCCCAGATCGACGAGCGTTTGGCTGGTGATGGAACCAATCGAAATCGCGGGAACCGCCGCCAGCGGCCACGCGATTCCGGCCACACGCGCCGCCTCAGCCAGATGCGTGGCGCTGGAGCTGCTGGTAAAAGTCACCGCGTCGATTCCCGCAGCCAACGCGCGGCGCAACTGCTCCGGCGCGGCTTCGGGCAGGACGTTCCGGTAGGCGTCCACCACATCGACCGCAGCGCCCGCAGCGCGCAGCGCATCGGGAATCACGTCGCGGGCCACGGCGGCTCGCGCCAGCAGAATTCGCTTCCGCGCCGCTTGCGTCTGCAAGCCCTCAACCAGGCTTTCGGCCACATACTTTTCTGGCACAAAAGTGACTTGAAATCCAGCCTTGCGCGCCGCCGAAGCTGTGGCTGCGCCCACCGCCGCAACCTTCAGCCGGCTCGGCTGATCGAGCGCAATCGCCAGCGCCGCGGCGCGACAGGCCAGCGCATGAACGGCATTGGCGCTGGTCAGAATCAGCCAATCGTAGCTGTCCAGATGGCCGAGCGCCGCATCCATCGCGTCAAAACTGGTGGGCGAGCGAATCTCCAGCACCGGAACCTCGACCGGCTCAGCGCCCAGCGCACGCAAGCCGTCGCTGAGCGAGCCTGCCTGATGCGCGGCGCGCGTGACCAGAATCCGCCGCCCGGCCAGCGGCAGCGCGTTCATCGCGCCCCCTCCACGGAAGCCAACAGCGGACCCGCGCCTGCATCGATGAGTTTTTGCGCCGCCAACTTCCCTAACGCCACAGGGTCCGCGCCGGCTTGCGGCACACGCTGATGGACGCGCACTGCTCTGCCAGTCTCCAGATCAGCAACCACGCCGAAAATCTCGTTCCATTGCTCTGCGTCGCTCCGGCAATAGATTCCGATGGGCACCTGGCAACCGCCGCCAAGAGCCGCCAGCGCCGCCCGTTCGGCGGTCACGGCAAAGCGCGTCGCCGCATCGTCGAGGAACGCAACCGCCGCAATCGTAGCCGCATCGCCCCGACGCGTCTCGATACCAAGCACTCCCTGGCCCGCCGCCGGGCAAAAGCTCTCTGGATCGAAGCGTTCGCGCACCCACGCGGACTTTTCCAGGCGGTCCAGGCCCGCGGCCGCCAACAGAATCGCGTCCACCTGCCCCTCGGCCAGCTTGCGCAGGCGTGTGTCCACGTTGCCGCGAAACTCGCGGGCTTCGATGTCGGGCCGCAGCGCCTTCAGCAGCGCTCGCCGACGCTGGCTGCTGGAGCCGACGCGCGCGCCTTGAGGCAGCGCAGCCAAACTGGCAAACTTCACCGAAACGAAGGCGTCGCGCGCATCCACGCGCGCGGGCGTCGCTGCCAGCGCAAACGGCTCCGGCAACTCGGTGGGCATATCCTTGAGCGAATGCACGGCCAGATCGACGCGCCCGGCAGCCAGCGCCTCCTCGATCTCTTTGGTGAACATTCCTTTGGCGCCAACCTGGGCGAAGGCGGCTGCCTGCAAGCGGTCGCCGGTCGTTTTTACGATCTCGATCTCGACCGAATGGCCCTGGCCGCGCAGTAGCCCGGCAACATGGTTTGCCTGCCACAAGGCCAGTTGCGAGCCGCGGCTGCCGATGCGCAATTTCATGGCCGGCCCCCATTTTGGATTTCGCACGCCGTTTCTTCTGTCTCGGAATTGGCCGCATCGGCTTCCTGCCCAGCGCCTACAGACAGTGACCAGATCTCGCAGAGCGCTTCCATCCGCGCCGCGTCGTTTTCGCGGGCGGCCCGTTTGAGCGCCTGCATCGGCGGATGCAGTAGCTTATTCACCAGCCCATGCGTCAGCGCCTCGACGGCCGCGGCCTGCTCCGCGCTGAGCGAGCCCAGCCGCGACTGCACGCGGCGCAATTCCGCCCGGCGGATCTCTTCGGCCTGATGTTGCAGCGCGACAATGGCCGGAGCGGCGTTGACCGCGAGATGCCACTGATGGAATCGCTCGACCTCGGCGGCGATCAGCGCTTCGGCGTCGCTGGCCTCGTGGCTTCGTCCGGCCATGTGCTCCGCGGCCACCTGTTGCAGGTCGTCGATGTCATAGACAAAGATGCCCTCCAACTCGCCCATTGCCGGGTCCACGTCACGGGGCACGGCCAAGTCGATAAAAAACATCGGTCGATTGCGGCGGCGGCGCAGAAAAGCCTGGCCGTGCTCCAGCTTGAAGATCGCGTGCGGCGCGCTGGTCGAGCTGATGACAATGTCGGCCTGGCTGGCAGCGTCGTAAAGCTGTTCAATCGGGACCACGCTCCCGCCGAATTCCGCGGCCATGCGCTCGGCGCGTTCCAGCGTCCGGTTGGCCACCAGGATGGTTTCTACGCCCTGCTGGACCAGATGGCGCGCGGCCAATTCACTCATTTTTCCAGCGCCGGCGAGTAAAACAGTGCGCCCTTGCAAGGAGCCGAAGATTTTTCGCGCCAGTTCCACGGCTACCGAAGCGATGGAGACCGAATTCGCGCCAATCTCCGTCTCGGAGCGGACCTTTTTGGCAGCGGCGAAGGCGCTCTGCAACAGGTGTTCCAACTGCCCCGCGACGGTTCCGGCGGCGCGCGCGGCCTGGAAGGCTTCCTTGACCTGACCGAGAATCTGCGGCTCGCCCACCACCATCGAGTCCAGGCTGGCAGCGACGCGGAAGAGATGCTCGACGGCCTCGCGGTCGCGATGCACGTAGAGGTGCGGAGCCAACTGCGCCGGGTCCAGCCCGAAGTGCTGGCCGAGGAAGCTGGTCAGATCAACCATGGGCGGCTCGACCACAGCCAACAGCTCGACGCGGTTGCAGGTGGAGAGGATCATACACTCATTGACGCCGGGAAAAGCGGCCAGCGCGCGCGTGGCCTCCGGCAGGGCTTCGCGGGAGATGGCGAGGCGCTCGCGCAGCGCGATGGGCGCGGTCTTGTGGTTCACACCAATGAGGACAAGGCTCATCGCAGGCCGTACCCGTGAACGTGACTGAAAAGATTGGCCGCCAGTACGCCCAACATCACCAGAAAGACGACGCCACCGAGCCAGGCTGCACGGCGGCCGCGCAGGCCAGCGGCGCGGCGCAGCAGCAGCAACGCGACGTAGGCGGCCCAGAGGACGAAGGAAAGAATGATTTTGGGGTCGCGGAAATAGGCCGTGCCATACGTCTCCTGCGCCAGCACCGCGCCGATGATAAGCCCCACGGTCATGCAGAGAAAGCCGAATTCGAGCGTGAAGCGGGCAATGCGTTCCAGGCTGTCGAGGGGCGGCAGCCAATCCAGCGATAGGCGCTGGGGGGCTTCACTGGGCTTGCGCCGGGATTTCAGGCGGCGCTCCCGCAAGAGGTAGAGCACCGAGGCCAGCAGGCTGAAGCCGAGCGCGGCGTAGGCCGCCATCAGCGCACTGATGTGGGCCACGAGCCAGCCGAGACGCACGCCGGCGGAGGGAAACGTGTAGCGGTCCAGCCCCAGCGAGGGTACGAAAACGATCAGGAAGGCAACTGGCAAGGCAAAGATTCCAAGAGAGATCGCGTCGTAGAGTCCGCAGACGGCAAAGAAGACGGCGACGACGGCAAGGCCCAACAGCGACTCGACCTCGCGCGCTCCGACCGGCATCCAGCGATGCGCCTGCGCAAGCATTTCAACGCACGAGACAACGTGGAAGAAGAAGGCCAGGCCGGCCAGGTGGACACAGCTTCTGCGCCAGCGCGGCCGCCCATAAAGGACAGCCGGGAACACGGCGACAGAGGCCGCCGCATAGAGGATCGCCGCAACTCGGAGCCAAAGCAGATACATTTCCGATGCACTCATTCAGGGGTGCAAACCAACAGTATACTGTGATGCAACTCACCCGGCGAGTCCGGAAAACGGGCTTTCCTTGCGCCCGCAGCCGCTGGAGCGGAGGCGAGTGGAAATGGCAGGCCTTCAGACGGAGTTTGAGAGGCTTGGGAGGCGGAAAGTATGTGCTTTCATGCACACTAGAGCGTTTTCTTAAATAGTGTAGACTTGTTTTTGGCGAGACTCTGCGGCGAACACAGACATGGGGAAAGCCCTTGGAGATGATCTGCGCCGTAAGCTGCTTTTCGCCTACGATCAAGGCGAGG